>BNJU01003230.1_pt1 | contig 271718 bp, 306 predicted proteins | sample 8539281 | NCBI WGS metagenome assembly BNJU01 (sample SAMD00202456, study PRJDB9452) | human saliva metagenome | isolation source: human saliva | place: Japan
CGGTGTCGTGTGCGCCGATTGCCTGTCTGGGGGTGGTGGGACAATCGTGTCCCGCCGCCCCTTCACGCTTGCTTGCTTGCTTGCGTGCTCACGCCTTTGGTGTGGGCGCTGTTGGCGTGTGCGCGGCTTGTGCGTGCGGGGTGGGCGGAGGGGCGGCCAGGTAGGGGCGGGACACGATTGTCCCGCCCCATACAGCGTGGCGTGCGGTGCCCGGCTGCTGCGTGCGCGGGGAGAGGGTAGATGGGAGAGAGGGAGCCACCGGCCGGTGCAGGTGCTGGCCTGGCTGGGGGCGGTGGTGGTGCTGGCATACCATGTTGGCGAGCAGTGCCCACCCGAGGAGAGCAAAATTGGCACTACTGGGGCGGGGGCGTGGTGCGCTCCCGGCCGTGGTGGGGTTTTGGTGGTGGGTGCGCGTGGTGGTTGGGTGGGTGTGCTTTTGGTGGTGGCGGTTCTTCCTTTGGGTGCGTGGGTGATGCTGGGGGTGTGGCGCTCTTCTCCTTGGTGGTGGGTTGGGTTGGTGGTAACGATTTCCCTCGGTAGCGTCAAGGGTGGTGGTGTGGGTTCAGGTGTGGACAATAAGGGTGGCGGCGTGGGTTGGTTGGTGTCCTGGTTCTGGTTGGGGGTTGGGGTTTGGGTTGGTTGGGTGTTTGTGGTGGGGTTTGGGTTAGTGTGGTTGGTGGTGGGTTGTGGTGGTTGTTGGGGTTGGGTGTTTTTGTTTTGTTTTGTTTTTTTGTTTTTGGTGTTTTTTTGTTGTTGTTTGTTTGTTTTGGGGTTGGTTGGTGGGTTGGTGGTGGGGTTGTTGGTTGTGTGGGGTTGTCCGTGGGTGCGGGTTGTTGTTTGGTGGGTGGTTGGTGTGTGGTTGGGTTGCCCTGTTGGGGTTTGGGTTGTTTGGGTGTTGGGTGGGGGTGTGGGTTGGGGTTGGTGGTTTGGGGTTCCGCAGGGTGTGTGTTGGTAGTGTTGGGGGAATGGCATGGGTGTTGGTGCTTGTTGCCAGGTGGTTTTGTACGTGGTTGGTGCAGTTGTTGGTGGCGTTTCCGCCGCCCTGTGCAGTGGGTGTGGGGGTGTGGGTGGGGTTGGGTTTGGTTGGGGTTGGTGTTGGTGCATGGTGGTGGGTCTTGTGTGAGGTTGTTGGGGTTTGCGTGTTTGTGGTTGAGGAGGGCGGCGGCCTCAGCGGCGGTTTGGGGGGAGCCGATTTGTAGCCACTCATGGTAGTTGAGGCCGCAGGCGGTGTGGAGTGTTCCGTTGATTGCTGTTGCTGTGCGGACTGTGGGTGTTTGGTTTGGGTTGGTGGTGAGTGTGGCGGCGGCGTGCGTGAGGGTGTTGGTTTGTTGGTCGGGTGTTTGCTGGGTTGGTGGTGTGGTGTGGTGCCAGTGCTCAAATGGGCCTTGGAGGAGGATGAGTGGGGCGGTGAAAGGTGTGGGGAGCCAGTTGTGGGGTGGTTGTGTGTTGTGGGGTGTGTTGTTGGTCCAGTTGGTGAGGTATCCGATGGTGTCTGTTGGCGTGGTGAATGGTGTCGCTAACGTCCAGGGTGCGGCTTGGGTGAGGAGGGCGTGTAGTTGGTGTGGTGTGGTGTTGGTGTAGTTGCCGTAAACAATGGTGGGTGTTCCTGTGTTGCTCATTGTGTGGGTGGGGGCTTGTTGGCCGTTTACGTGGGTGATGGTGGTGGGCGTGTGGTGTTCTGGGTGTTGTGTTTTCCAGTGGCGTGTGGCGGTGGTGTTGGCGAGTAGGCGTGTTCCTGGCGTGCCCGAGTGTTTGGGTGTGGTGGGTTGGGTGGTTTCGTGTGTCAGTGTGGCGTTGGCGTGGTTGTGCGTGTCTGGCGTGGTGGGTGTGGGTGCGTCTGTTGGATGAGTGTTTTGGTGGTTTCGGATGCTCACGTGTCTGGCCTCTTTCTTTTTTCTTGGTTTTGTCTTTTGTTTGTCTTGTTTGGTTAATAACGGGTTGTTGTGGGTTTTGGTGTGTGGGGTGGGTTGGTGGTTGGCGCGCGTGTTCTTGGCCTGTTCTGGTGTGTTTCTTTTTGTTTGGTGAGGGTGTGTCCTGTGTTGGTTGGTGCCGGGCGGGGCCGTGGTGTGCCCTCGGTGGGTTATTGGGTTGTTGTTCCTTGTTGTTCGTGTTTGCGCGCTGTGAACGGTGTGCGGGCGGGTGTTTGTGCTTGGTGGTGTGTGCGCGTGGGCGTGTGTGGTGAGCGTGGTTGTTTGGGTGCGGGGTGTGTTGTTCGGGGTGGCGGGTTGCCTGTGTGGCTTCGTGATGTGGTTGCTTCGGGTGGCGTGAGCGTGGGGTTTGATGTGGGGTTGCGGGTGTTTACGCTCAGTGGTGTGAGTGCGCCTGTGTCCGTGTCCTTGCTTGCGTCCTCGTCTGGTCGTTCGGCTTCTGGTGGTTCCGCGTCTGGTTCTTCTTCTGGTGTGGCCGTGTGTGTTCCGTGTGCTGTTCGTGTTTTTGGTGTGTCGTGGTGTTCTTTGGTGTTGCGGCGGTGGGCGCGGGCTGCTGGTGTTGATGTGGCGAGAGTTGATGTGTTGCTCGGTTCTGCGCCCGTGTCTGGTTCTGTGTCTGCGCCTGGGGTGAGTGTTTCTTCTGCATCTGTGTTGGGTTCCGTACCTGTGTCTGTGTCTGGTTCGTCCTCTTCTTCGCCTTCGCCTGTTTCCGGTGGTTCTGCGTCCTTGCGCTCGCCTGTTGGTGGGGGGCCTGTTGGTGGTGGGCGTGTTGGTGCGGGGTTTGGTGCTCGTGTGCGTGATTGGGGCGCGCGGGTTGGGGTTGGTGGCGGGTGGTGCCTGGTGGGGGCGTGGTTGCTGGTTGGTGGCAGCGCGCTGTGGGGCGGGTGAGTGGTCTGGTTTCTGGTGTTGGTGTGAAAGGGTTGGTGTTGGCTGGTTTGGTTGGTGTGGTGGTGTTGGTGAGTGCGCTCGTGTTGGTGGGGTAGTGTGGGCTTCGTGTTCCTGGCGTGTGCGCGGGTTGGGTTGCGCGCTTGTGTGTGGTTTTTGGGAGTGGTGCGTGTCCCGCGTGTGTGGTTGTTTGGGTGCAGGGAAAGCGGGGAGGGAACCTGTCGTTTGGTTCTCTCCCGCTTTTTTTCTTCTTTTTGTGGAGCGGACGACGGGACTTGAACCCGCTGCCTCCACCTTGGGAGGGTGGCGCTCTGGCCTGGTGAGCTACGTCCGCAAGTGTGTGTTCCCCGGCTGTCCGTTGCGCTTTTGTTTGTTTGCGCGTGGCTCTCGTTGGGGTTTGGAGCGGATGACGGGGGTTGAACCCGCGACCTTCACCTTGGCAAGGTGACGCTCTAACCGACTGAGCTACATCCGCATGTCGCGTCGCCCGTTGCCTGCGCGCGGGGCGACGCTTGTACCTACCTATTGACCTCACCTACGAGTGTAGGCGTGTCGTGTGCGTTTTGTCAACACACGGTGTTGTAATATCTGTCACATGATGCTTTTGTGGGTGCTGCTTGACGTTTACGGTTCTCACGCGTCAACGCTGGTGGATGCGTGCGTCTCACGGTTGTCGCTATTTGCGTGGGCGGCGGGTCGCGTGCCAGGAGACGATTTCCCCCTGGGTCTCTTGTGAGGGCGAGCATGATGCTGGTGGGCGTGCGTTTTGGGCGTGGGTCGTGTCCGTCAACGATGTGGATACGGTTTTTGATTACTCTCAGCGTCGTGCTTCCTGTTTTCTGTGCGAATGGGTGTTGGTGGCTGAGTTGTATGGTGGAGCCGTCACGCATGAGGGTCATGCCGGTTACGGCGAGCGTGGTCCAGTAGTCGCGCTGTTTCGTGTTTTCCATGTCGGCGGTGAACGAGTGTGCTAGTTCTCCGAACCATTGTAGTGGCGTGGCGAATATGGTGGGGGTTAGCCCGTTGTGGATGGTTGCGACTTGCTCGACTGTGTAGTAGAGTGGGCTGTCAGGGTCGTAGGTGAAGTGTGCGATTATTGGCTCGAATGAGCTGTTGATAGCGAACGCTGTGTGATCGGCTCCTGTGATGGAGAGTCGGCGCACTGGCCCTACGTGTGCTTCGAGTATGGGCAGCATGTTTGCGGCCGTCACTGTCGGGATGTAGTTCTGGGCGTGTGCGTTTGCTTTCTTGTTGGTGGTCAATTGTGTTGCCTTATCGCGGGAGGCTCTGGACCGGGCGGGCGGTGAGTGTGAATCCGGTGCCGTATGCGCCGGGTCCGTCGTCGCCTTGCGCGGTGAGGAGGGGCAGTTGGGTTTCGTTTCCGTCGATCATGACGAAGATGGTGTATTTTTCCCACCCGTCCCTGATGTCGTTTTCGTCACGCGTGTATTCGACGTGGGCGTTCATGATGCGGGCACATCTGTTGCCGCGATAGTAGGCGCGGGTGATATGGTACCGGCGTATCAAGCAGGGCTGCGTAACCTACTTTTGTAGGTTACGTTTCCTTTGTTTGAGTGCCGCCACATTGGTCCCCAGGGTAACGCGTGTTTCCTGGTCCGCTAGTACGCTGGCCTCCAAACTATATGCTTGTGCCCTAGCGGGGCATACGGGAAGAATCACCTCCCTCACGGTTCGGCGGTGGTTCTTCCTTTTCAGGGTAGGCTTGTTTTTCGTCCTATCCCTACCCGGATATTTCAGCGAATCTCTAGCAGGAGGTGTCCTGAGCGGCGGCTGCGACCTGAGTTTCTTGTTCTTCGCCCGTGTCGCTCGCGCCTTAACTACACGTGAAACAGCACGCGCGGCAATATTCGCCGCAGCGTTCACATCCCGGTCCATCGCCCCATGCTCGGCACAAACAGATAGCTCATGCGTGGGGTGCGTAACTCGCTGGCCGCACGCGTGGCACAGTTGCGACGTGTTGGCCGGGTTTACGGCCACGACCCAGCCGCCGTTTTGCGACACGTAGTGACTCAACCACTGGACGAGCGCACCACGGTTCCAGCGCCCGTTCTGCATAGTGTTAACGACCCAGCTCAAATCTTCCACGGCGACGACGGCGTTGCCCCACGCGTGGGAGAGGTCGGCTATCTCTTGCGCCGCCAGGATAGCTAGTTCCCTCTTTTTTGCGGGATGCGGCCTCTCGGTGGAGCTGCGCCTCATCCAACGCGGACATGCGAGCTTGACGGTCATGAAGCAGCGTTGATGCTTTCTTTCGCAGGTGCCGGACTTGTAGTTCGGATGCGCGCACACTGTTCCATAGTGAGTGTACTCGCTGGGAGAGCGTTGTCTCATGCACTATCCGCCCGGTCCTGGTGTCGCGTACTACCACGGTGGCGTAGTTGTTGGTTCCTACGTCTACGCCGATAGTATAGTCTCCCGAAAACTGGACGACCGGATTATCTGTCACAACCGTGAAGATAAAGACAGGCTGGCCGTCCTCAACTTTAATGACGGGGAGAGTGACCTACCTTCGGTGAACCTCTTGTTGTCGAAGGTGAAGATCAGCCGGTACCACTGCCCTTGAATAACCATTTTCAGGATAATCTCGCCATAGGCAAACGGGTCGCCCTCAACGGCTGCGTAACATTTATCAACCGCTCCGAGGTTCACGTAGTCCTCGCCGTATGTGGGCGCAGACTTATCTGCGGTGCGCTTCCAGCCTTGGCTCACGTACTTGGGGCTTTCTCCGTTTGCAACTTTGGCGCGCTCCTGCCAGGAGCGGCAAGATGTGACGACATTGTACTGTACCAGCCGCTCTTTCCGCGACCTGCCAGACCTTCCTGTTACCAGAAAATCAGGCATGGTGACACCCGCTTGACGGCCCGCCACAGCGGGAGCCGTCGCGGTAGCCCGCGCCAGCTCGACACCTAGAGCCTCGTCGTTGCGAACCACAAATGTCGCGTAAGCCGAGATGTCTCGGACCTCAGACACAAGAGACGCCAAAACCGGCGCGCCATCTAGCAGCTCACCGTTCAAGTCTAGGACGTGAGAGGGGCGCGCGACGAAGGCCCTGTACGTCTGGTTTTTAGCCAACGTGCCCTCCCTTTCCTCAAATACCGCTCAAAAGCGCCACATGTAAGTAATGCCAACAAAAGTATCGACACGCGCCCGCCTCGCCAGCGTCCGCGCGTGGTGGGTGGGGTGGCCGCGCGTGGGTGGTGTTAGTAGTTGGCCCAGTAGCAGCCGCAGGGCTTACAATCGCAGGCGCGTGAGCCGTCACAGTAGGAGCACTCGCAGTCCCAGTCTGTGGGGCAGCAGTCGCATGTTGTCTCGTCCATAGTGTTTATTGTAGCACGCCGGGGCGCTTGTTGTCTACATGTGTGGACACGCGCGGGTTGGGGTGTCTTGCCGGTGGAGTGAGGTTGGTTGGTTGGTTGGTCCCCGCGCGGCTCGGTGTTTGTTTGTTCGTGAGCGCGGGGCGGGTGTTTGTGGGCGACTGGGTTGGGCGGTGTCGTGCGCGGGGCGTGGTGGTTGCCCCGTGGGTTGGTGTGCGTGTGGGTCGCATCCCGCGAGCGCGCGCCTACGCGAGGTTTGCGGGTGGGTTGGGGATGTGGAGAGTGTGACCTTCGTTTAGGAGCCGTTCGGCCTCTAGTGCGGTGATGACGCGGCCACAGATGGGCGGCCATTTCTTCGCGTATTTGCCGCCTGCGCATACGGCGAGGAGCTGGGCGGCGAGCTGTGGTGCGGATACTGGCTGCGTGGTGTGTTCGCTGTCTGGGCTGGTGTAGCCGAGTGTGGTGTCCTCGGCGGCGGGTCCGATGGCTGCCGCGCAGCGGTGGGTTTCGAGCGATAGGGTAGCTGCGATGTGGCTGACTTGTTGGTCGCCGAGGTATGGTTCGCCGGTTGCGGTTGTTTCACCCGCTCCGTCGCCTGCGTTGTCCCTGCTCGCTCCTGCGCCTGTTTCTGTGTTCGCGTCTGTTCCTGTGCTGCGTTGTTTGTTCAGGTAGTGGGCGTATTGGTTCCATGAGGCGAGTGCGGCGTCGTATAGTTCTTCGGGTGTGCAGGTGTCGCGGAATGACAATGCGCTGCCGGGGATGGGGGACGCGTGTGTGCTGTCGTTGCTTGCAGCGTTCTCTCCCCCCGCCTGCGCCGTCTTGGTTTGTTGTATGTGCGATGGTTTCGAGGGTTGCTCGTGCGCCTGGGTTGTTCATGAGTGGCGCGAGCGCCGCGCGCGCCTGGGTGAGCCTGTGGGCGTGGAGGGCAATATCTTCGTCGGTTTCGACGTAGAGGAGGTGTGTGCCGCCGACGGTGAATGTGCCGGTGGGTGTGGTGAACTCGATCATCTCTTGGGGCGTGTGGGTGGGGTACGCTACGGTGACCTTGGTGGGGTTGCCGTTTTCGTCTGGGATCATGTCGCCTTCTTGGAGCTGGCCGAATGTGGTCCATTTCCAGGTGCGGCCACTCTGGTCGGTGACGTACTGGTTATTGTTGTTGGTGCTCACGTTCCCCGTGGCCGTGTTGTTTGCTCGTGTCACTTGTGTTCCCTTGCTTTTTCTTATCTGTTTTTGGCGTGTTCGCGTTTCTCGCGGCCCGCGTGTCTGCCTCGCGTCTTTCCCTGCGCGTGTTTTCTTCCCTGCGGTTTAATAGCATCAAGATAAGCAAGCGCCCACCGGGGCTTGTGTTTCCCGGTGGGCGTTTGTGCGCGTGGCGTGCGTGTGGTTGTTTCCAGCCCCGCTTGTTATTCGGCGGCGAGGAGCTGCGCCATGTGGTCTGCTGCCACCTGGTACATGTTGCGTGCGGTGTCGAGGTCGCCCTGAGTGTAGTAGAGTGGCCGGTAGGAGACGCCTTCTTCGGGGTCTGCGCCGTCCCAGGTTTCGCCGAGGTATTGTGCGCCGCCGTCGATGTTACTGAGCGCGGTTTCGACGGCGCGCACGTACGTGTCTGCTGCCTGGTTGTCTGTGCCGATCTCCTCGTGCCAGTCGTCGTCTACGAGGCGGGCGCTGTCGCCTTCAATGCTGATGGCGACGGCCACGGTGTTGATGTCGCCGACGTTTTCGGTGAAGTCTCGCTTCTGTTCGTCGGTGAGGCTGTTCCACGCGTCGGTGAGCGCGTTCATGACGGCGAGGTTTGCGGCGCGGGAACCGAGGAGCGATGCGGCTTCGGCGATCTTGTTGATCTTGGTGGTGTTCATGGTTGGGTTTCCTTCTCTCTGGTGGTTGGTGTGTTTTCTTGTGTTGGTTTTAGTGTAGCACATGTGTGGGCGTGTGTGCTCGCTCAGTCGCGTGAAAGGTGGCGTTGAGCGCTGCGGGGCGTGTCACGCGTGCCCGGCGTTGCGTGGGCGGCGGGGATTGTTGGTTGCCTGTGTGGGCGTGGGTGGCCTCGCGTTTCCTGCGTGCGGGCGGCTATTGGCGTGGTGTGAGTGGGGGCGTGTGCCTCCCTCTTTTTTTTGTTGCTGCTGGTGTTCCTCTTTGGCTGGGGGGAAGCGAAAGGTGGCGGCGTGGGGCGAGTGTTTAGTTTCTTCTTTTTGTGTGAAGGGTGTGGTTTCTGGTGGCTGTGAAGTGGCATGTGAATGGTGAGGGTAAGCCGGGAAAGTGTGGCGCGAAGAAGGGGGCAGTGTCCTTTTGGTGCGGATGCTCCGCATTTTGGGTCGAAGCGTGAGGCTGAGGCGGCGGCTGAGGCGTTGATTGCGCGTGAGTCGTCTGGGTTCGGTGGCGACGTGGGCGAGGGTGCTGGTGTGCGTGACGCGTTTGCTCCTGATAGTGGGTTCGTGGTGGACGCTGCGGGCAGGTTTTATTGGCGGGACGGCAGGGAAGCCAGGTGTGTGAGCGGTGCTGACGTTTCCCAGTGGGATGGTGGCGACGGTAGAAGCGTTGACGTTATTGACGGTGGTGGCATTTACTCGTTGAACGCAGACGATGGCGGGACCTGTATGTTGTCTGGTGTGACTGGCGGCACGGTTGGCGGTTGTTTCAGTGCTGTTGACGTGTATGGGTGCCAGTTGGATGAGGTGACGGGTGGCGCGATTTTAAGTAGCGTGGGCGACTACAGGCGCGAGAATACGTCTGCGCCGACTTCTCGTATCAACACCTTGTCCGACGAGGCCACGGTTATGCACCTTGCGGCTGGTTGTCACGTTGGTTCGGTGACTGGTATGGGCAGGGTCATGGATGTTTATGGCGATGTTGGTTCGGTGTCTGGTCGTGGGCGTGTTACCGCCGTGCGGGATGGTGGCCTGGTTGGCAGGGTCGTTGAGGATGGTGTCGTGGGCAATGTTTATGGTGGTGGGCGCGTGGAGACCGTGAGCGGGAGCGGTGTCGTCGAGGTTGTGGGTGCTGGCGGCACCGTTGACGTGGTTGACGGCATGGGCGCTGTTCATTGTGTGACTCGTGGCGGTCGCGTGGACTTCCTGCTTGGCGACGCGATGTTGGATAGCAATGAGGGTGTGGTGGGGTTTGTTGGTTCTCCGACTGCTCCCGCTGACGGTAATGGTGTCGCTGTGTTGGCTGATAATCGCGCTGGTGGGCGCGTGGAGTGTGTGCGCGCTGGCGGCGTGGTGGATGAGAACGTGGGTGAGGTTGATACGGTTTTGCCTGGCGGCGCGGTGTTGGGTCTGCGTGGCGGTGGCGAAGTTGGTTCCTTGTTGGGTCGTGTTGGTTACCTGGGTGGGCCGGATGCGCACGTGAGGTCGATGGGCGGCAGTGAGGGCGCGTGGGCGGAGATTTCTTTGGTTCGTTGCTCTGCGTCTGTGAATGAGGGCGATGAGATGCGTGTTATCCCTGCGGTTGGTTTTGTTAGCTCGTATTCGCGTATCAACTTTGAGACTTCTAACGCTGAGGAGGCGTTGGCGTGTATTGGGCGTGTTGATCGTGGGGCGTTGGAAGCTGGGTTGGTTGACATTCGTTACCGTGGTCGCGATGGTGAGAGTCTTGTGCCGTTGCTCATGGAGCGTGAGGGCGTGAGCGTGGAAGAGTAGAGCGCTCGTGGCGGCGGTGACGCGGCTGGGCGCGTGTGGCAAGCGTTTTCTGGTAGTTGCCGTGTGGGGCGCGTAGGCTGGGTGTTGTTCCTGGTCTGCGCGCCCCGCGTTTCTTTTGGTGTGCGCGCCCACTGCGTGCGGGTGTGTTCTTGTGGCGGCGCGCCGTGGGGTTGCTATTTTCGTGGGTGAGGGGTGCTTGGCGTGGGTGTTCCTTTCCTGTTTTTGTTCGCGCATCCGCGTGAGGGCGCGTGCTTGTCTTTTTGTGTTGTGTGGAGTGTGAGGTTTTACTGTGGCTGGTTTTCATGTTGGTGTGAGGGGTAATGCTGCGGGCCGGGTGGTGCGGTGTGGTGCGAAGCCTGGCGGGTGTAGGTTGATGGGTGCGGATGGTGAGCCAACCCCGCATTTCGCTTCTGTGGCGGAGGGTGAGGCTTTTCTCGCTGAGCGTGACGCTGCGTCGCGTGGCGGGTTCACTGGTTCCGCTTCTACTGATGCTGTTTCCAGCGTGGTTGGTGATGGTCGCGCGATTGCGTGGGATGATGCGCGGGCGTGTGTGGGGACGGTGAGTGCGCCTAATGGCACGCTGGTTGTGGGTCCGCCTGTTGATTCTGGTGTTCCTGCGCGTCTTGTGCGTGGCCTGGTTGGGTCCGAGCGGTTTGGGGATGACTGGCGTGTTCCCGTTGGTGGGCGCGCGTTTGGTGATGATGTGAGCGTGCAGGGCACGTGCGTGGTGGAGGATGCTCGTGACGTGTTGTTTACGCATGTGACTAATGGTGCTCTGGTGGGTGAGGCGCGGGGCGTGCGGTTTGAGCATGTGTATGCGGGTGGCATGGTGGGGGAAGCAAAACACTGTTTTATTGGGAGTGTTGGGGGCGGCGAGGTGTCTCCTGGCGTGCCGGGTGGCGGTAGTGTGAGTGTTGTGACGGACGGTAGCGCGGTGGGTTGTGTTGCTGGCGATGAGTACGGGCGCGCTCATGTGGGGCGCGTGGAGGGCGGGTCGCATGTGAGTGCCGTGTTGGCTGACGGTAGTGTGGACATCGTGTCTGGCGGGTCGCGCGTGGACCTTGTTGAGGGTGCGGGCGGTGTTCCGGTTGAGATTGGCGTGGTGGACGAGTCTGGTCGCGTGGGTGTTGTTGGTGGCGGCGCGCGCGTGGGGTTCACTGTGGATGCGGATAGTGTGGATGGGTTGAGTGACGGTGAGGCGGGGTGGTTGTTGACTAGGCGTTTGCGCAGTGATTCTGTGCGTGATCGTGATTCTGGGTTGCGCGTGTCAGATGGCGTGGGATTGTGGGCGCGTGGTGCGGGCAGTTGGGATGATCGTGTGGTGTTGAGTGCGGTTGGTCGTGACGGGTCGCGCGTGACGTTGGGTGATGCGGAAGTGCGTCGTGTGCTTGCTGGTCGCCCAAGCGCTTCTGAGTGGGATGTTGAGTCGATGTTGGGGTCGTTTGATGCTGCGTTTGAGCGGAATGCGGGCGCGTGGGCGGCTGGTGCGGGTGATGTGGTGTTGCCGCCGTCTGGCTGGGACGACGAGCTAACGCCTTTTGTGGGCGAGGGTGAAGATGAGTAGCGGCGGTGCGCTTGCGGGGCGAGGGCATGTTGCTATTGCTCAGGTGGTGTTGAAGGGGTTGCACCTGCCGTTGAGTTATATTGGTTTCTTAACTGCTATTGTGTTACTATAAGTGCAATGCTAGTAAGTGATCGGGAGAGTTTTGGGGGTGATGTCGCCGGATGGGTTCTTATGGGTCCGTGAAGGTTAGGCTTAACCCCACGCCGAGGCAAGAGCGCCGCATGGTGAGTCATGCTGGGGCTGCTCGCTTCGCTTACAACGCTGGTCTCGCTCACGTGAAAGAAGCGCTGGACAGTGGAGAGCGCGCTGGCTGGTCGCATTATGATTTGCGTCGTTGGTGGAACGCGAATAAGGATGAGCTTGCTGTCAACCGAGATACGGGCGTTGTGTGGTGGAGCGAGAACAGCAAGGAAGCCTATAGTATGGCCTTGCGTGATCTGGCTCGGGGTTTGTCCAACTCGTCTAAGTCCCGCAAGGGGGCAGCGTAAAGGTAGGCGGGTCGGGTTCCCCAAGTTCAAGTCTAAGAGCGCCACTATGCGGTTCGCGTATTCCACAGCGTTTACCGCTCCAACTGCCAGTGACCCTTACGGATTGAAATTGCCCCGCATTGGCCGAGTTCATTGCATGGAGAATGTTCATGAGCTTGTGGCTGGTGCGCACGTTGTTCGTATAAGTGTGTCTCGTCGTGCGGGCCGTTGGTATGCGAGCTTAACGGTGGAGCGCGAGTCCGCCGTACCCTCCTCGGTCTCGGTGACGAAACGAGGAGCGGTTGGTGTTGACCTCGGTGTGAAAAACCTCGCCACACTCTCGGATGGGACGGTTATCCCTAACCCGCGCGCACTCGGCACGAGGTTGAAAGCGTTGCGGAAAGCTCAAAAGGCGCTGAGTCGTAAGGTTATGGGTAGCGTTCGTCGTGAGAAAGCTAGGGCGCGTGTCGCCCGGTTGCACGCCCGCGTGGCGGACGTGCGAGCCGACGCTATCCATAAGGCCACGACCATGATTGCCGGTAACTATAGCGTCGTGTGTATTGAGGACTTGAACGTTGCGGGAATGGTGAAGAACCGCCATCTCGCCCGTAGCCTGTCGGACGCGGCTTTGGGCGAGTTTCGTCGCCAACTCGGGTACAAGACCGCGCGCAGTGGTGCCACGTTGCGTGTGGTTGACAGGTGGTACCGTAGTAGCAAAACATGCTCGAAGTGTGGGAGTGTGAAAGCCAAACTCTCCCTGTCCGAGCGAACATATAAATGCGACAATTGCGGCCTCACAATGGACCGTGACTTGAACGCAGCGATCAATATTTGTGTCGCCGGGAGTGCCCCGGAGACGTTAAACGCGCGTGGAGAGGACGTAAGACGAAACCAACATACTGTTGGGAACGCTGACCTCGGTGAAGCGCGAACCAAGCAGTCACCCACTGGTGGCGTGAGGCTTGGAGCTGGCCTTGGTAACGAGCCATACAGCCTAGAGTAAACTAGGCTGTAACGGACGACGATATGGTGCCAGCGGTGGACGACGATGATGAGTGAGTGAGTGAGTGAGTGGCGCGCTTGCGGGCGTGATTGGACTGGCGGCGGGATGGGCGTGGGCTTGCCTCGCCGCCGATCTGTTTTTCCTGTTGCGTGTTTGTGGTGTGGTGCGCGTGTGTCACCGTGCGGTTTCCATAATGGCGCGCGAGTCGGTGTGTTGGCTGGTGGCTGCGAACGGGTGGGGCGTGTGTCTGCCTCGCCGCCGTTCTGTCTTTTCTTGACGCGCGTTTGGTTTTTAGCTCGGCTATGTTATGATGGTGGCGTTGCCGCGATATTTGTTTGGTAACGTATTTTCTACAGTAGAGGAGAGTTCCTTGAGTATTACGAAGAACAAGCGTGCGCGTGCTGGTTTCGCGTTTTTGGCGGCTGCTGCGGCTGTTTCTGGCGTGGGTGGCGGCGTGAGTGCTGCTACTGCTGCCGGTAATGTGGCTCCGGCGTATGCTGAGACGCAGGGCGCGGCGAGTGCGGATAGTGCGGGGTCGTATGAGGCGGCGGTGGCGCGTGAGCGTGGCCGCGTGGCTGATAAGGCCATTGAGTTGCTGGCTGACAAGTTTACGGGCGAGCAGGATACGCTCACTGAGAGCGTTGCGCTGCTGTTGAAGGGTGCGGCTCCGAATGGCGCTGTGTTGATGTTCGGTAAGGGCATGGACCGCGCTGCTGCGCGCGAGTACATTATGCACGCGGAGATGACGCCTGTTGGTTACACGTTGGAGTCGATCACTCCGGCGGTGAACGCGGGCGATGGCGCGTATGATGCGACGTTTGTGCGTGATAAGAGCGTGACGGCGGATGAGTTCACGTCGCTTGATTTCATTAAGGATGCCGCTCAGCGTGCTCGTGTGCGTCAGCTTGTGTTTGGTAACCCTGACCTTGCGTCGCGTATTGATGAGGCGGCGCTGTACACGACTGCGACGACTCAGTTCTTGGAGGAGGGTAAGACGCCCGCTAGTGCGTTGGGTAACGCTGCGCTCATGCCGGTTACATCTGTTGCTGATGCTGTGCGCTCTGTCATGGGTGACGGTTCCACCAAGGAGATTACGTCGCTGAAGCTGGAAACGGTGGATGGGCGCGAGTATTTCCGCTATGTCGTGTCGGATAAGTTGCCGGATACGAGCAATGTTGACGTGGAGGGTTTTGCGCCGAAGTTTTTGACTGCCGATCAGGTGGAGGCCATTAAGGGCGGCTTGGTGCGCACTAAGGCGTTGGCGGCTGACAACAAGAGTCTTGCTGGCGCTTCCCAGGTGACTCTGTCTGATGGTGGCCGCGCGTTGAAGAATGATAACGTGGATGCGGGCACGTCGGTTCGCGCCTTGTTGGAGAAGGCCGACGAGTATGCGGGCGTGGCTGTTAAGACTGGACGTAAGGTCAGCGGCGTGCAGGTGAGCGGTAGCGCTATCCGCTTGGAGACTGTTTCTGACCCGGCGTCGGCGGCTGCGCCTAATAAGGCGTTCCTTGCTGAGGTGGAGCGTTTGTACAAGAACGTTTTGCCGATTAAGGACGGGGTTGTTACCAAGCAGATTCCGTATGATGTTGTGGACGCTGACACGCGTGAGACTCTGCCCGGCGGCGTTGGTGTGATTGCCGCGTCGGATGACGGCAGCGCGAACGCGTCGTTGGATAAGTTTGTGTGGTGGATGTCTGAGGCTCACCGCGTGGCGGCTGGCCTGGATGGCGTCAAGAGTGTGACGGGTATTGAGTTTGATGCCGCGTCTGGCACGATGCACATTCTGGTGTCTAAGACGAAGGCTCCTGTGTTGGATGCGGACACGCCGGAGCCGTCTCCTGAGCCGTCTCCTAACCCGGAGCCGCAGCCTCAGCCTGAGCCTACCCCGAACCCGGAGCCGTCTCCTGAGCCGTCTCCTAACCCGGAGCCTCAGCCTGAGCCGCAGCCGGAACCACAGCCTCAGCCGGTCCCGGACCCGACGTTGGACGAGAAATACGCCAATGACCCGGCGGTGCGCGAGTTGTTTAACTTGTATGCGAAGGCTGTTGCTCGCGTGCAGGCGGCTAACGGTGGCGTGTTGCCGTCGCCTACTGTGTCGCTTGTGAACCAGGCGGGCGCATCTGTTGCGCCTGCGCAGTCGGTGGTTGCGCCGTCCGCGTCTGTTGGCGAGTTTTTCGACCACCTGCGCTCTGCCGTGCCGGATGGTTGGAAGATCGATTTCAGCAAGAACAACCCTGTGGAACTTTCCGAGGACGGTAAGACTGTTCTTGTTCACGTTGTCCAGGGTGAGGGCGACGCTGACGACTACGATCAGGATATTAGTCAGGCTCACCAGTTGGAGGTTGAGACTGGTAACCGTGATGGCAAGGACGGCTCGACGGGCGTTGCGCCTGGTGAGGCGACGTCTGCTGGCGTGCGCGGCGGTGTTGCTGGCGGGGGTTCTTTGCCGGTGACAGGTGCGAGTGTGTTGACGGGTGTTGGCGCGGGCGTGTTCCTGCTGGCTGGTGGCGTGGCTGCTGGCGCGGCGCGTCGCATGGGCCGTAAGCGCGCGTGACGTGGCTGACCGTTAGTGTTGTAGCCTTGTAGTGCGCTGGTAGTTGTCGGCGTGCGCGTAAGCGTTTGCTGGTAGCTGCCGTGTGGGGCGCGTGGGTTGGGGGTTGTTCCCTAGCCTGCGCGCCCCGAGTCTTTTTTGTGTGCCGCTTTCGCCGATGTGGTGCGCGGCGAGTATTCGCCGTGATATGATTGGGTGTGTTGAAAGAGGGAGAGCCGTTCTTCCTGCCGAGTCTTAGATGGGAGCGTCTGATGGGTTTTATGCCGGTTCTTATTGCCGCTAGCGTGTTGAGGAGCAAGGGGTTGTTGCTGGATGGGCGCTCAATTCCCGATAATGGAGATGACGACGACGATGTTAGTGATGTCCCGGTGATCGCTCTGGGTGTTGTTGCGGACATTTTGTGCGTGGGGACCATTGTCGCCGCTATCTGTTCTCGCGATTGGCTGTTATGTGCGGGTGTGGGTGCCCTGTTGGCTGCTCACATCGGTCTTTATACTGGCTTTCCAAGAAGTAGGGACCGCTCGGTGATTGAGCGTTCACGACCCTGCTCCTCCCGGTGCGCTCTACGCGCGCTTATCGCGTCTCCCCTCCGATTCACTGTAAGGGCTTCTGACGCGTTTTCGCGTACTTACCCTTCCCGGTGTACGTTTTGTGCCTGTTTGGCCGTCAGTGGGCCGTACAGTGCGTCTGGCGGGGGTGTGGTGGGGTGTATGGTGCGGCTGTGATGGTCCTGTGTGGTGTTTTGTGGATTCTTGTGTGCGTATAGGTGAGCGCCCCTGGCCGTGGATGTTGGCCGGGGCGCTCATTCCGTGTTGGCGCGTCTCGCTTTTGGCGCGCAAAGATTTGCCTACGCTGCGTGGGTTTGTTCACTCTTTCCACGGGCGGTGAAACGAGGAGCTGATGCGTGCGCTGTCGGCGGTGACGCTTACGCTGCCGCGCTTAATGGTGAAGTCCGGGTGTTCTGCTTTCCAACTGTAGCGTGTGGTGTTGTTGGTGAGGAGCGTGGGGCGCAGGTCGCCGTCAAACATGGCGTACAGCGAAATCGTTTCGATTGTTTCCTCCTCATCGTCGTAATCGCTGGGTTCTCGATATGTTTCGGTCTTTTCGACCCATGCGGCGGTGATCGTCTGACCGTTTTCGATTGCGTCTCGCGCTCGGGACGAAATACCACCGCTAACGTATTCGCGCTCTTCCCTGATGTAGCCGAACTCCGTCGAGAAGTCGGTTCTCTTGATTTCGTGGCGGATAGCGATGGTGTCGCCGTCCGTGAGGGTGAGGGTGATGGTTCCGCCGTTGATCGAGTAGTCCTCGATTGTGGCTCCTGCGAACATGTCAGCGAGCGCCTTTGCTGCCTCGTTGTTTGCGTCGGTGTTTACGGTGTTGACGTTGGTGTTCATGGCGCGTGTCCTCTCGCTTTTGTGGTGGGGTGTTTTGTTCTGGCTCCTAGTGTAGCACACGTAGTACGCCCGTGTCTACGCGTGTGGGTGTTGTCGGCGTTAGCGTTGCTAGTCGTTTTGGTCATATGTTGCCGCTAGGGCGTGGAGTAGCGCGTTTACTCACGCGTCTGCGTACAGTCGAGCGACTGTTTACCCTACGCGCGCCCGTGGAGGGGTCTGTGCGCGCCCCTCGCGTGCTTTCGCTGCATGAATGCACTCGCGCCCCTCCGGCGGCTTGTTGGGCCGCGAGAGGGGCGTTTGGGTGATTCCGAGTGATCGCTTTTATTTGAGCTTGCAGTCGCGCAGGTCAGAGTCCGAGTTGGGCGAGGGTGGGTTCATCGTCTCCCTCCTCGTAGTAGCAGCAGTCGCTCAGGTAGCGCCCCTTCTTTGACTTTCTGCGGGGTCGGTCGTAACTGCCGGGCGCGTCTACTTCGACAACGAGTGACCCGTTCTCCATAAACGACCATTCGTCGAACGTGACGCGCCAGATACGGCCGTTCCATTCGCGCCAACATCCTGTGGTGGCCTCGATAGCGCCGTTCTCCCATTCTTCAACGATGGTGCGCGGCACCGTATAATCGTAGAGCTTAATGGCGGTGTCGGCGCTCGCGTCGTCGTGGCGGGCAAGCCAGTTGCAGGCCGCGTCGATGTTAAACCAGCGTGGTTCGCGCCCGGTTTTGTCGATGGCGCGCATCACGCGGTTTTCGATGTCCGGGGTGATGGTGGCAGGGTAGTGGTGTGCTTATCGGTAAGGTTATTCATGGTGCTTTTGTTTTCTTGTGTTGTTGGGGTTCTTCCGATTATGGCATGGCGCGTGTGCGCTCTTGTTAGAGTCCGAGTTGGGCGAGTGTGGGTTCTTCGTCAACGTCGTCGGAAGCGTCAACGATCAGGTATTCTGCCTCGGTCATGTAGGGGCGTTCGTCGCTGCCGGGCGAGTCCACTTCGACGATGAGGGGTTCGCTGCCTCCTGTGGTCTCGAAGAATGTGACGCGCCAGATGCGGCCCTCCCATTCGCGCCAGCAGACGGTTTCCACGTCGATGTCGCTGATGTCGTTTGTGACCCATGATTGCGTGACGACGACGCGGGGCGTCTGGTAGTCGTAGAGTGCGATGGCGGTGGCGGGGTTGGCTTCTGGGTGTCGTGCGAGCCAGTTGCACGCTGCATCGTAGTTGAACCATTTGTCGCTTCGGCCGGTGGCGAGGATGGCGCGCATCACGCGGCTCTCAATGTTCGGGGTGACGGTGGTGTAGGGGTCGGTGTAGTTGGTGTGGTCGATCATGGCGTTTTCTCTTTCTTAAATGTTTCGCGTTGTTTGTAGTATATCACGAGCGTGTGGGGTGTGTCTACGCTTGCGCGCGTTCCCCCGCGTGGGGCGCGTTTTCTGGTGGATATTGTGGTGGTGTTGGTATGTTCGCGCGCGTGTCTTGTGGTGAGCTTTCCACCACCGAGCGCGTGGGCTTGTTTTCTTATGGTGGTGTGGAGGTTTTCTGGTGGCTGTGAAGTGGCATGTGAATGATGAGAAGAAGCCGGGTAAGTGCAGCGCTGGGGCGGGGAAGTGTCCGTTTGGTGCGGACACGCCGCATTTTGGGACGAAGCGTGAGGCTGAGGCTACTGCTGAGGCGTTGATTGCGCGCGAGGCATCTGGTTTCGGTGGGGAAGCGAAAACTGCTGTGCTCACCGAGTGTGGGGATGGTTCTGGTCTTGCGGTGGATGCGGCGGGTCGTTGGTATCGTGACGGCGTGCTCGTGGAGGACATGGTGGAGGCGGTCAGCGACGAGGGTGAGCCTGTGATGTTCACCGACAGCGAGTTCCACGGGTCGATTGTGAGCGACGCTGGTACGGATGTGCGTATTCACGCTGGGCGCATTAACGATCTCGTGAACGTTGGTTGTTACAGTAATTACGACGATGGTATGAATATGTCGATGATTGGCGGTGATGCGGCTGTCGAGCGGGCGTTTGGCGTGAGCGTGGGCTACGTTGGCGATGACGCGCATGTGGGACTATTGACTGACCATCGGGAACCGGGTGACACGAGTTCGTTTGCTACTCTGTCTCAGGTGGATGATATGCGTGACCGTGCGGTAATCGACGTGGTGTCTGGTGATACACGCATTTTCGGCATGATGCACGAGTCTCGCATTGGTGAGTTGACTGGCACGGCGGGCGTAGATGAGATGAGCGGCGCGTCTCGCATTGGCGTTGTTGATTCTTGGGCTGGCGTGGATTACATGTTGGGTGATTCTCGCGTGGGTAAGGTGCGTGGTCGCGCCAGTATGTTGCGCGAGAATTCACATGTTGACAGCGTTAACAACGGTGGGTTCGTTGAAGAGGTACACGATGACGCGTCTGTTAAATTTGTTGTTGATCGTGGACGCGTGAAGGGCGTGTATGAGAATGGGCGAGTTGAGATAGTCCGTCGCGGCGGGTCCGTGGGGAGCATAAACGGCGAGGGCGCGATGGTTGTGAGCGTCGGCGGCGGTGGAACAGTCGAGAGCGTGCGGGATGGCGCTACCGTCTGGGAGGTTGGCGATTATCTTGCTCCCGACCGCGCGACGGTTGGTAGCGTGGATGAGTCTAGCAGGATTGGGCTGATTGATTGCGGAGCTGACATCACGTTCGATTATGCGGATGAGGAGGATGTGACGCCCGAGCGTGCCAGTGTTCTGCTTGCTGAACGTTTGAGGGACGACTCAACAAGCGTGAGTACCGTGTTGGTGTCAAGGGTGCGTGGTGCGTCTTATGGTGACCCGAACGTGACGTTGCGCGTTCGTGACGGTGGCGGGAATGTGGTGGAGGCTTCTCACTTAGGGGATGTTTTGCGCGGGTTGCCCGATGTCACTAGCGTTGAGCGTGATGAGATGCGCCGCGCGTAGGTCAGTTGTGGGCGATTAGGTGCGCACATTGCTCTCGGTTTTTATTTATACTGACGCGCTGGTGAGCGCGGGGTGCTGGTTGGTTTTTGTTCTTTTCTGATTGGAGTGTGTTTGTGGTGGCTGGTTTTCATGTGGGTGTGAGGGGTAAGGCGGCGGGCCGGGTGGTGCGGTGTGGTGCTAAGCCTGGCGGGTGTCGGTTGACTGGGGCGGACGGTGAGCCGACGCCTCACTTCTCGTCTCTGTCGGAGGGTGAGGCGTTTCTTGCTGAACAGGAGTCCGCGCAGCGTGGCGGGTTCACCGCTGGGGCTGGCGACGGGGAAGCGAAAACTGCCGCGCTCACCGAGTGTGGGGATGGTTCGGGCTTGGCGGTTGACGCTGCGGGCCGCTGGTATCGTGACGGTGCGCTGGTGGAGAACATGGTGGAGACTGTGCGCGAGGATGACGAGACGGTAGTGCTCGCGGGTGATGACGGCGTGTCGGTTGTTAGTGACGGTAATACGAACATCTACGTGCGCGGCGGGAGCTTTGGTGACCTCGTTAATGTTGGCTACCACACTGATTACGGATATGATGACGAGATTATGTCGGTCGTTAATGACGCTCGTGTGGATAGGGCTTTTGGGCTTGTTGTCAGTCAGGTTGGTGGTGACGCTTCCATTGGGGTGATGGGCGATTATGTTGAGCCTGGCAATCCTACGCATGTAACGCCGTCGTATGTTGAAGATTTGTGGAATCGCGCGTCGGTTGATGTCGCGTCTGGGGAAACAAAAATTGTCAGCATGATGGGTGAGGCGCGCGTCGGCATGTTGACTGGCAAGGCGCGCGTCGGTCAGATGAGCGGCGAGTCGCGTATCAACACTGTCGAGTCTGGCGGTGGCGTGAATTACATGTTGGGGCGCGCTCACGTGGGCGAGGTTCGTTCTCATAGGCGCGAGGACGGCTACATGGAGCATGGGCGCATTGGCACGATGACTGGCGAGGCAAGCGTGGAGATTGTGCGCGATAGCGGTTTTGTGGGTGAGGTGCGTGAGCGTGCGAGCGTACACGGAGTGTTTTCCGGTGGGCGCGTGATGGAAGTCAAAGATGATGCGCGTGTGAATATGGTGGTGTCCGGTGGTGTTGTGGAGCATGTGACGGATAATGCGCGCGTGGGTGAGGTGTGGCGCGGTGGCGGTGTCGATAAGGTGGATGGTAAGGGCGCTGCCGTGATGAATGTGGGGTCTGGTGGCCGTGTGGGCGCGGTGACTGGCGGCGCGACGGTCGTTGACGTTGGTTCCTCGGATGCTTCGGAGGCGTGTGTGGTGGGGTCGGTGGACTCGTCCAGTAAGGTGAGCTTGATTGACTGCTACGCTGATGTGACGTACGAGTGTGGGGAGAGCAACGTGTCTCCGGCTCGTGCGAGCGAGTTCGTGGTGAAGCGGCTGCACGATGACGCGACGGGTATCGGTGGTGAGTGTTTGGCGCGGGCTAACGGCGATAATCCGTATTCGCGCTCGAATGTGCGCCTGCGTGTGCGGGACGCGGATGGGCGTGTCGTTGATGTCCCTGATGTGGATGGGGTGTTGCGCGAGTTGGTGGAGGTTGATGATGATGAGCGTGAGCTGATGTGGGAGAGCATGATGGGTTCCCCGGATGGTAACAGGTAGCATGACGGGGTTACCTGTGGGCGCTTGCTCTCCCCTGGTTCTCTCGTAGTCATGCTCGGTTGTGGTGCGCTGTTGTGGGTAGAGTGATGCCCCGCACGCGTGAGTTGTTTGTGCTCGCGTCGTGCGGGGCATCTTCATCCTGTGTTCACTGTGCGCTTGTGGATTACCACTCGTCCTCGTCGAAGGCGATGAGGTAGAGGGCATCCCAGTCCTCGTAGGGTTCATGAGTGAAGGTGGCTTCTGTGAGGAGGCGCGGCTCTTCCTCGTTTTCGCATTGCACGTAGAGACGCTGTGTGTACGTGTTTGTGTCGTCCCATTTCTCGGTTTCGTGTAACCACGCGCGCTCGATGGTGCCGGTGTTCTGGTGGTCGCGCATGTTGACGTCGTAGGAGTTTTCGCGGTTGGTGTCGGTCACGTACACGGCTGTTCCGTCCGCGAACGTGATGTGGTACAGGGGTGCGTGAGGGTTGTAAGTGAGTCGCTTGCCGACGAAATGCTGGTTAAAGAACGCTTCGTGCGCCGCAAAGCCGCTGTCGGCGCTCAGCTCGTAAATGGGTTCGTTGCTGTTCATAGCTGTCGTTTCCTGTCTGTTCTTATCCGTCTGTGTTAGTTGGTCACCATTGGGGTTTGAGTGCTGCGTTGGCTGCGCTGATGGCGGTGCCGTCGTTGCTTTCGATGACGAGGGTGGGGGTGATGGGGGGACTGGATGACGTAGGTGCCGGTTGTTTCTGCGATTTTTTCGGGTCGCAGGTTGTTCTCGGCGAGTGCCCACAGGGTGACGGTTCGTTTTTCTTGATCGACGATCATGGGGTCGTTTTCGTCTGCGATTGGTGTGATAGTGGTTTCCACCCATGCGCGGATGACGTGTCCGCTGTCCCATTTCTTGTAGTGGTCGTCGTCGCTGTTGACGAAGTTGTCGGTGTCCATGTCGAGGCTGTCGGCGAGCAGGTACCTGCCGTTGGAGAGCGTGGTTGCTGCCTGGATGGTGACGTGTGTGCCGTCGGTGAAGGCGACGGTGTTCGTGCGTGGAGGCCGTCGCGGTCGCGCGCGTCCATGATTTGCTTGCCTGCGAAGAGGCCGTCCAGGGCGCGGGCGTTGTCCTGGGTGGCGTCGGTGTTGATGGTGTCGAGCATGGTGTTTCTCCTGCGTGGGTGTGTTTTCTTGTCTGGTTACATTGTAGCATGTTGTGGGGGTGCGTGCATGTTGTTTCGCAGTCTTGTAGGCTGCGTATTGGGCGTGTTTTTGGTCATGTTGGTGGCGCGCATGTGGATGTGCGAGAGTGTCCGTATGTTGTTGGGGAAGCGAAAAGGCGTGAGCGCGGGGAGAAACACAGGGGAGGGGCGCAGATCGTTTGTGAGTCTGCGCCCCTCCCCTCATATTCGTCCGCGCGTTTACCTGCGTGCTTCTCGGGCGTGTTTACTTGTGCGGTAGGCGGATGGTGGTGTGGGTGGCTGCCGCTTCGCCGTTAACCGTCTCGTCGCCGCGCGTGATGGTGAGGCCGTGGTGTGCGGTGCGCCCGCTGTAAACGCTCGTGTAGAGGTCAACGGGCGTGGGGCGACCTTGAACAGAGGCGTGGAGCGTGTAGGCGCTGGTTTCGCGGCGTGCGCGCCTGTGGTGGGCGTTTGTAGCGGTGTTGCCCGTGGTTTCGCTCATGCCTGCACTCTCGTTCGCTCCCGCGCCCGCTTGTTCGAGCATGGGTTGGGGCGCGCCTGTGTGTCCGGGTTGCTCGCGAGTGTCTTGGGCGCGCGTGTGGGTGACCCATGCGTGTGTGATGGGTCCGAGGGTTTGGCCGGGGCTGAGGGTGATGGTGGTGGCGTGTCCGCCCTCTGTGCCGGTGTTTCCGCGCTTGTGGTTGTTCAGGGTTGCGTGGATGGTGACAATGTTGTTGTCGTCCGCATCCCCCGCCACCGTGTCCGCGTCGTGTGTACCGTCGCCCGCATCCGCATCCGTTCCCGTGTCTCCCGCGAGGGTGAGCACGCCGTTTTCTGCGGCCACGATGGTTTCGCCGACCAGTATGTCGGCGAGCGCTTGTTGTTCGCGCTTGACCCATTCGTTGATCTGGCTCTGTGTGAGTGCTACGCGGATTGTGGCGAGGGGCTTGCGCTGGTCGCGTGGGGTGGCGAAGGTGCCGGTGGTGATGTCGGCGTATCCGGTGCGGATGGTTGCGGGCATGGTTTCGCCTTGGTAGAAGAGGATGAGAGACACGCCTGTGATGGTGCCCGCGTGGTTGGTGTTGGTGTGGAGGTGTGCGCGCTCGATGATGCGGCGGTCGGCCTGTGCGCGCATGTCCTGACTGTGTGCGCCTGTGACCGCGTTCTCGCCAGTGGTGTTGCCGTCGCCGAGTGTGATGGTGAGGTGGGTGCCGTCGCTGAGTGTGATGACGTGGCCGTTGTCGCTTGTCACGTAGCGGCCGTGGAAGAGCTTGTAGAGGTCGGCGGCGAGCTGGTTCTCGTCGCTGATGGTGTATTGTGTGGCGCGCGCTGGCGCAAAGCAGTGTTCGATGTCGTTCCACGTGTTCATGATTGTTTGGCGAGGATGCCCCGCGCCCCATTGCGGGCGGGGAGGAATCGCCTTTCCTTTCTCTCAATAACCTGCTATTATGGTAGTAGTTACTGAAACTTATGTCAATGGGAGGGTGCGACATGCTGAGTACGCTTACTTACGCTGTGCGTGTTGATGTGTCTCCCGACCAGTCTCAGGTACTTTCTGACACATGCGCCGCCTATCTCGACTGTTGCAACATGGTCAGTGAGACGGCGTGGGAGCATAGGACGATCAGCCAGAAAACGCTCCACCAGCTTGTGTATCGTCGGCTTCGCGACGAGTATCACGTGGGCGCGCAGATGGCTCAATCGTCCATCATCCGCGTCATCGGGAACTATCGAACCATTAAAGAGATGCACGGTAGCCCGTGGGCGACAAGCCAGCCGAAATACCGCTCGTCTGGTTACGATCTCGTGTGGAACCGTGACTACAGTATCCTCAAAGACGGGAGACTGAGCATCAACACTCTCAACGGGCGAATCAAAGTGCCCGTTGACTGGGCGCATGTGCCCGAAGCGTACCGTCATGGCAAGTTCGGCACCGCAAGGCTACTGAACAGGAACGGGAAGTGGCTCCTGCTCATCCCCAGCACCGTGGAACTACCAGAACCAGCCAGGCCGCAGCAAGTGGTGGGCGTGGACATGGGGGTCCGTTTCCTCGCCACCACATACGACAGTGACGGGAGCACCGTTTTTCTATGACGGGAGGGAGGTGAAACGTAAACGCGAACACTACAGAAGCTACGCGCCTCCCTCCAAAAGAAGGGGACGCGCAGCGCAAAGCGCAGGCTCAGGAAAAATCGGTCGGAGAGAAAACCGTTGGATGCGGGATGTGAATCATCAGGTCTCTAAGGCACTCGTCAACCGACAGTCCAAGCCCACACTTTTTGCGCTGGAAAACCTCAGCGGTGTTCGCCGTGCGACAGAAAAAGGTGCGTAAGAGCGACAGGTACGTGCAGGTCAGTTGGGCGTTCTACCAGCTACGCCAGATGATCGAATACAAGGCTGCAAAGGCCGGCCATTCCGTTGTCGCGGTTGACCCGCGCTACACGAGCCAAACCTGCCCGACATGCGGCCTGGTCCGCAAGGAAAAACAGGCGCAAGAAAAACGCACGAATACCATTGCTCGAACTGTGGCTACAGGTCCAACGATGACCGGGTGGCTGCGATGAATATTCAACGGCTCGGATACCAGAGTCTCGTTGAAACCCAGTCGGACAAGCTCTGACTTGGGTGGGGTGCAGTCAACCGCCCCCAGATGTTCCGCCAGCCCAGCAATGGGGTAACAAAAGCGGGAGAGAAGCTGACGTTGGTCGGCCCCTCGTTTACCGCCGGGCAGGGACAAGCCGTGACGCTCAGCTCGTCGCGGCAGTTGATGGTATCATGGGCGTAACGGCGGCGTGAAATCGCCACAAACAGGGAAGAGCGTGAAAGACAGGGGTTCTCATGGCGATCATTGAACGCGACGGCTGCAAGTATGCGGACGACGAGACGTTGCGTGAGCTGTTGGAGTATTGGGATGACGACGATGTGGTCTGCGACGGTTTCCCCTTACAGGCTTTCGTTTGTTCCATTGGTGACGGTTTCGTGGCGGTGATGTATGATGGCCGCCTGCTGAGTGAGAATGACGTGTACGCTATGGCGAACGCGAAGCTGCGCGAGGATTACCCCGCTCCGGTGGAGATTGCGTGGTTGGAGCGTGACGTTGTGGAGGCGTTTTCGCGTGTCGCTCCTGACGTGTACGAGGAGTATGTGCGCGAAGAGGTTGGTCGCCTCGTTGAGAATGACACCCTGCGTTGTTTGCTGAATGGGCGCGTGCCGTCGCTGGCGCGTGTGTGAGTGAAAGAGAGGGTTTGCGTGTCGTTGCTTGCTGTGACTGTGGGTTCTGACCCGTCCGTTGTTGTGGACGCGCTGCACTCTGTCGGCTGGTATGGCGTGTATGTGTGTCATCGTCTCGCGTGTTCTGGCGGCTGCTATGACGCGCTTTCTCCCGTTGACGCGGTTGACGCGTGCTGTGACACCTGCGGGTTGCGCCCCGTTGTGGAGGTGTCGTTGTATGCTCAACCGGGCATGGTTGATAGCGACGTGTCCGTGTGCGTGGAGGAGGGCGACGTGTTGGTGTTTGAGGGTGACCCGAGCGTGCCTCCTGTGTTGTTTGTGGTTTCTCGACCAATGTGGGAGCGCGCCTTGGTGTCATCTCGTGGGTGGCGTGAGTTCGTGGTGGCGGCTGGCCGGTGCGGTTGTCAGTGTCGGCGCGTGGAGGTCGCTATTGCGGCGGCTCGTGAGCTGTTGCGTGGTGCCCGCGCGTGAGTGGCGCTCGCAAATGCCTACCACGCGTAGGTGGTAGAGAAACTTGTGGAACACAAGAGAGAAGGGAATTGCCGTGAGCAATAGTGTTTTCTGTAAGAATTACGAGACGTGGGAGTGGGAGAGGTTTAACCTTACATGCCTAGAGCCGGGGGCTGTTGTTCTCTTTCTCGTTGGGGGCGATTATTGGATGGAGTACACTAAGACCGGCCCTGATGCCTGGTTGTCGGACGACGAGGATGAGGGTACGGTTGATGACGAGACGTTGGCGTGGGAGACACTGGATGAACGTCGCGATTCGTGGGTAATTATTGCTCCGCATGGTCTTGTTGGCGACCGTATCGAGTCGTGAATTGTACGTCCGCGTGTTCGAGTGATCTTGTATGAGGAGGTGTGAGGTTGTGACTGTTGACGAGGTGAACGCGTCTGTTGGCGTGGAGGCGTTTCATGGTATGCGCCCGTCGTTTATCGTTAAGATGAGCGATGCGGAGCATGAGGAGTTTATACGCATCGTGGAGAGCGAGCCGGTGGCGGATGAGCGTCTTGCGCGCTTGTTTGAGCGCCCATCGCCGTTTGGGCGGCACATCGACGTGTGAGCACCGCGACTGTGCGACCATGCCAGCGTGTTTTGTCGTCGTGTTGTAGCCCCGCGCTGCCCCGCTGTTCAGTCTGCGTGGGCGGCGCGGGGTTTTGCGTGTTTGCGCGTGTGTTGTAGTGTGTGGGTGGTGTTTTCGCGGCGGCTATTGGCGTGGTGTTATGTTAGGTTTTCTTGCGCGCCCCGTTTTGTTGCGGGGCGCGTGGTAGGAGAGGGTGTTATGACTCGTCATCATGTGAGGCCGGATGGGTCTGTTGGACGGTGCGATGCGAAGGAAGGCGGGCGGTGCAAGTTTGCTCGTGAGGGTGCGCTTCATTTTGAGTCGGCCAGTGAGGCTCAGGAGTATGCGGCTGAACTGTTGGCGCATCGTTCCGGCGGGTTTGTGCAGGGAGGTGCCGGTTCTGCCACTGATGGGGTTGGTTCCGGCTCGCTTGGCGATTCCGACGTGGTGTTGATTGCTGAACGCGAGACCAGGATGTCGTCGGATGAGTTGGATGCCCACATGGACAGGTTGAAGCGTGACCCTAGCGTGTGGGAGCGCGTGGTGTCGTCGCCTGACGCGAAGGGCGGTGAGTTGGCGGCTGTTGCTAACGGGGCGTTGGAGGCCGGTGGTCGTGAGAACGTGTTGTTGGCTGTTCGCGCTGTGCGGCATGAGAATATGATTCCTGATGCTCGTCGTTACGTTGTAACGCATCCTGATCTGTGGGATGAGGCGTTGTCTGACCCTGAGTTTTATGGGTGGTCCAGTGAGGACGTGCGTGATGTTTTTGAGGTGTCGCGCGAGTTTGGGCTGTCGGATGTTGAGAAGCGTCAGCGTGTGAATGGGAGGCTTGCTGACCGTGATCTGCCAAAGTGGGGGCCTCCTCATTCGGTGTCAGATTTTGAGCGCCGCGCGTCTAATGCTGTGAGTGACCCCTATCGGATGAGTGGCTTCGTGCGGCAGGAGACGCCTCGTAGGGTTGCGCGAACGCGGGGTTTGCCGGATAGCGAGTTGATTCGGGAGGCGGCTGAGCGCGCTATGGGAGGCGGCGCTGGCGAGTAGCGGCTAAGCGGTCGAGTACTGGCGCGCGGCGGTGGCTTGTTGCGCCTGCTGCGAGTGCGGGCGGGCGGCGTGTGTGAGCGTGTGGCGTTTCTGTCACGGCGTTTGCGCGCGCCGCCCGTTTTTGTGTGCTAGAATGATGGTGTTCAGACGACAACGAAGCGCATAAGCGGCCTCTCGTATGGTGGAGCGCGTGCGACTGGGGATAAGGAAGTGCAGCATGGCTACTAACAGCAAGACGGAAGATACCGCCTGGTGGACTTTTGATGCAGGGTGGAATGTTCACGTCGCCAACAGGGAGGCGCTGCTGCGTGAGGCTGACCGACTACTGGACGGACGGGACTTGTCACGCGAGTTCATGAACGAGTGTGTACACTTGTTTATGATGACACTCTGCTCTCATTGGGGGCGTGTGCCGTCGGTTGAGTTGGGGAACACACTGGAAGCGGCGGTGCGTGAACAGGCGCGTATGTTGTTCGCTGGTGAGCTGTCTGGTTCGACTGCTGACGGGTATGATCTGCGTAAGCGCGAGGATGCGCGCGTGTGGCTTTCGGGCGCGCTGACGCGTGTCGCCGGTTCGCTCATGGACCGTGCTCGCCTGATTGGGAGCTGCCGTGGAGCCGGAGGCGGCGGCTATCGAGTGGGCTGTTGGCCGGGTGATGGTGGCGCAGTTCGCGCGTGTCGCTCAGCGCGTGTGAAATGCTAGGGAAAGGTTCAACCGTGGAAGATAGCGAGAAGAAGATTGCGTGGGTTGTTGACGAGGGCGGCAACGTTCACGCAAATAGTGAGAAACTGCTGCTACGTGAGGTTGACAGCTTGATGAGAGACGAGAACATGTCAAGTTCTTTGCTTTCGTCTTTCGAGAACGTGTTTGTTGATTCTCTCGCTGCGGCTGGTTATGTTCCGAAGGGTGAGTATCGGAACATGTTGCGTCTAGCTGCGCGCGTACACGTTTTAAGACTGTTTGGTGACGAGACGCCACCAGCGGATGTGCTTGGTGACGATGCGGCGATGCGTAGGTTCCTTGCTGACGCTTTGACGCGTAGCGTACAGTCGCTTGTTGATGATGCGCGTCGTATTGGCAGGAGTAGAGAGCCGGAGGCTGCGGCTTTCCGGTGGGTGAAGGGTAGACTTGCGAAAACCCGGTATGCTCGGTTTGTGTCGCGCATGTGACGTGTTTTGTTTCTGTTTGATTGCTGGCTTGGAATGGTAAGGTAGACTTTTATGCGGATGATTGATTGCGCGACCGGCGACGAGCGGGACGTTGACTTGGCCGAGTTGGCTCAGGGTGACGTGTTCTACGACGAGGGCGGCGTGTATGTGCGCTCGCAGACTATTTACGGGTATCCGCGTATTCTCACCGAGGCGGGACTGTTGTACACGTTTGATGCGATTGAGTACGAGTTTAAGCTGAATGGGCGTGTCCCGAAGTTGGCGCGTTGTCAGGGGGTGTGGGGCCATGTTGGCGTTTGACCCGTTGTTGAATGAGGTGCGGGACTTTGACTTGTACGCTGGTGACGTGTTTGAGGCTGGTAACGAGGTATTCTTGGTCACGTTGTCCGGTGATTTCTCGAAGCGTGTTGTGGATGAGCTGGGGCGTAAGCGTTCCATTGCCGAGTGCGAGTGGTATGTGATGAAGAAGCATGTTGTTCCTGTGATGATGCGTCGCCTGGGCGTGAGGTTGTGCCGATCATGATCGTCGGTTTTCGTGAGTTTGAGGGGCAGTTCAGTAGTCGGCTAGAGTTTTGTGTCGGCGCTGTACTGGTTAGCCCGGATGGCGTTCAGTACGAGTGCGTCAAACGCAGCAACTACGGGGCGCAGTGGAAATTGTCGGCGGCCAGGGCGATGACGGCTGTGTGTCTATCGTGCGGATGCGTGAGCTGGTTGGTGACGGCGCGGGGTGGATGGTCGCTGAGGTTATCCCTGATGCCGTGTTCATTGTGGTTGACGCGGATAATGGGAGCCTGGGTGTTGGGGGTGGTCAGGGTGCGTCGCGTGCGCGAGTGTTCTTTTCTCGTGAGCGCGCAGAGAAAGCTGTCAAGAATATGGGCGCGTGGAACGATACTAGCTCCTACCGTGTTGTCGAGTACAAAATGTCTGAAAGGAACATGTAGAGTGAACATGAAGAAGATCGTTGCCCCTATCGTGGGGCTGGTTGTTGCTGGCCTGTTGAGTGCATGTACGGCCGCTGAGGTTGCGTCGAGCAACATCTCGCAGGACAGCGATAATTTCAAGATTATGCGTCGCATTACGTTTGTCAACGGTATTACCGACAAGTATCTGTTGACGATTGAGGGACTGTGTTCGATCAAGGCGGATAGTGCTGACAAGCAGATCGAAGTCACGTGCAAGACCGACGAGGGGAAGTACAAGAAGCACTACCTTGGCCTATCGGATAACGTGACATACGTTGTCGAACAGGTGGAAGCGTCCGACACTGACACGTTCCACTACAAGGTTGTGTATCGTCCTGAGACTCTGGTACCGGACATTGACCTGCAAACCTCGTCGCAGAGCGGTAGCTGACATGTAGGTGCCGCGAGCGCCGCTGGCGAGAGGACGGGGGGTTGTTTGTTCACGCACACTCGCGTATGAACGCCTCGTGTGCGCTGCTGTGTCCCCGCCTGGTGCGCATATACGTGCCTGGCGGGGCGCTTTTTGTTTGCACGGGGTGAGCTTTCGTGCTATCCTTGGAGTTAGCAAACAAAAGTCAACACAAAGGGGAACAACATGTCCTGCAATTGCCAAAAGTGCCTTTACGAGGAGCCGACGACAACCGATTTTACCGCGCACAGTGCAGGCGGCGACCACGCGACTTTCGACACTAGCAAGGCGGTTGCTGGTACGTTCGTTGAGATCGGCGCTAGGCGATTCTTCAAAATTGGCGACCCGGACGTGTGGGTAACGAGGGACGGCGAGCACCTAACCCGTGAAGAGTTTGCGCGGATTGTGCAGAATACAACGACGCCCGTTGTCGTGAACCCCGCTGAGGTGCGGTGGTACGAGCGTCCCGTGGATGAGTGATAATCGCCTTTTTGTGACTGACGGTCACTCTCTCTGTAAGCGCCCTGCCGGTGGCAATACACCACCGGCGGGGCGCTTTCGTCTGTGGGGTGATGCACTTTCGCTCGTGCGTCTCTGGGCTATTTCGTGGGTGGAAAGGTGGTGTGTCTGTGTGGCTGGTGTTGCTGGTTTGTGGAGTGTTGACGCCGCCGCGTCTGGTGGCCTGCCCTAACGTGCGCGTGCATCCGTGAGTACCCTGGTGTAGCGCCGTGTGCTTCGTCTCGTGCGACCGCGCGTCGCGGCTGTGTGCCTCTCCCGATTCGCGCTTCGCCTCTCCCGATTCGCTATATGGCGTTTTGAGGCGCTGTGGGAGCGCTGGTGGCAAGTGGGCGCACTCGTGGCGTGAAAGCGCGCGAGAGGCGCGTCTGGACCTCGTATCGGTGGCGCTGCGGGTTACGTTCGTGGGCGCGGTCGCGTCTGGTGTGGCGCTATTAGGCGCTGTGAGCATCACTCGTGTAGGGCATGTAGTGTTCACTCGTGGTGAGTTGACTTGTTGTTAGCGCGCGCGTATGCTGGTCGTTAAGTATAGGTGGCGCTCCTGCGTGGGGCGCGTGATGATAAGATGAGGTTTGTATGCCGAAGTCGGGCATTGAGATGAGCGGTCATATGGAATGGAGTGATGAGTGGCCATGTCCTAGCGAGAGAGCGATTGATCGTGTAACACCGATCATCGCGCCCTATTGTTCGAGAGGCGGACCATCGAAAGCTGAGAAGGAGGCGGCGGCTATTGTGTGGGAGGTGGCCGGGTTTGAAATTTCAATTGGACATTCAGCCATCTCATGAATGTTTGGTCGGCCGACTTTGACCGCCTGATTGAAGTAGAGGCGGACGGTGTTGTGAGGGGCTTTTTCAATGACGCTGCTTCCTCGTGTTCCGCCGACCGGTTCGTTGATGGGTGTGCGTTGGGGAGCTTTAATGTGTTAACGTTTGCTAAAAGCGTCGGTTTCTATGACGGGCGTATTCTTAAGGCGGATCGCAGGAGCATCTTTTCTACGTGGAACAGTTACGTATGGCCTCGGCTTATTCGGACAGGTGTCGCCGGTAGTGACGGTTTGGGGCTACTGAAACATGAGCCGGGTCGGCTAGTTTGGTGAGTTTTTGACGCGCGCGTCTCTTGCGCTATTGTGGTGTTAGCAAGGGGCGGCATGTGCCCTAGTACGTTGTGAGAGCGGTGTGGAGTCAACGAGCATGTTGCGGTACTTTGTGAACAACGGTCACCTGAGTGAGGGTGAGTCGCGCGATGGTGCGCACTTTTCGTCTGCTGTCTCTGCTGCGTCGTTGTCTGAGGGTGAGGCTGCGTGCTACGGTACGGTGAGTGCGCCAGGCGTGTTTGTGCCGTTGAAGTTTGGCGGTAAGGAGCCGCGTTGGCGTGTAGCTCCCACTGACGCTAATGATCGTCTTATTCGCTCCGCTTTGCCAAGCAAGCCGAGCGTTGAAGCTGCTGCCGGTGATGGCGAGTTCATGGTTACGTCGCATAACGTGCTTGTCCTTGACTTGGACTTTCACGACAACGGCGACAAGGAGGGGGTATAAGAAGTTCTATTACGATCTTCGTGCGCTGACGACGGAGTTGACTGGCGCTGAGCGCGTGTTTGCGTCGCGTACTGGTTCTGGTGGCGTTCATGTGATGCTGTTTGTACCTGATGAGGTGTATGAGGCGTATCCGCTGGTGGAGTTCGCGCTTGGTCGCCGCAATTCGTCTCATGAAGCGCCTGGCACGGTTGGCGGTCGCGCGTGGCGTGAGTTCGCGGCATCCGTATCGGGTGATGCTGGCGCGGGTCTGATGGGTCGCGTTGATGTGATCGCGGGCGGTAAGAAGGTGGGTGCGCGCGCTGATGGTGCGCGTAAGCTCCCAAAGGATGCGCGCCCTGACGACGATAGGTACAGTGTGATTGTGCCCGATCACGTGTTTTGTGGCGTGAGTGAGGCTAAGGCGCTGGACGCGTATGACGCTTACCGCGAGTTGTATCGCGTAGGCGGCGCGGATGCGGCTGTCGAGGCTGTTCGTGGCGTGTTCCCCCCCTGTTGGCTCTTTGTCGTTGGATGCTGCGCGTCGTTTGAGTGAGTGTGTGGAGCGTGAGCTGAACGCACCCGAGTTGAAGAAGTTAACACCGGCTGACAACGGGCTTGTTGTTGCGTCTCCTCGCTTGTTTGACGCATTGCCCCAGCGTGTGCGCGCTTTGGTGGCTTCTGGCTCGCGCGAGTTGACGGCTTACGGGCTGCCTGCTGTGGATGATAGTGTGCTGAACAGTGGCACTGTGCGCGCTATGGGTGTGGCGAACGCTCTTGTTGAGGACGGCGTGGTGGACTCGTTTAATGACGGCGTGATGCTGGTGGAGTCGGCGCGTTTTGCTGTGTGCGAGGGTAGTGTGAGTCCTCTCGTGTGGGGTCCGTGGGCTGGTAAGCTGTCCCCGGTTCAGTGTGGCGCTCTCGTGCGCTCAACGTTGTGTGAGCGTGGCGCGCTGCCCGCGTGGGGTGCGGCGCGCGGCCTGATGGACCCCGCTGTTGTTGCTTTGTCTGATGAGGCGCTAGACGCTGCCGTGTTGCCTGATGGCGTGGCTGACTCTGGGTTCCCGGCGCTTGGCGCTCAGCGTGAGGCGGATGTGGAGTCGGGTTTGGATAATGCTGGCCGCGTGGCTGTGTTGGCTGACTCGTGTGTGGAGAAGGTGAAGGCTGAACAGCGCAGTAACAAGGATAGTTACAAGTCGTTTAAGTCTCGCCGTAGCTTGGTTGCCGCTCGCGGCGTGGGCGCTGTTGACGCGTTGTCTTTGGTGGATGCGGCGTGGCGTGCGGGTTGGTTTAACGACACGTCGGGTCGTGACGTGTTTACGCTTGGCGTGAAGTGGGCGACCATGATTGGCCGCGTCCAGCACGCGTGCCGTGAGAGCGTTGATTTTGAGCGTTCGTGGGGGTTTGTGACGCGCACGTTCGCTGAGGTGATGGCGGATAACTCTCTTCCGTTTGAGGATCGCGTGTTGTGGGCGACGCGTCGCTACAGTGGTGTGCGTGTGGAGTATTCGAGCGCCGACGTTACGAAGGCTCACCATCTGCTTGCTGAGTCTGCACGCGAGCGCGAGAGTAACGGTGGCGGGGAGCGCGTGTTTGGTGGCGACCCTGCTCGCGTCTGGTCTACTGATCGCGTGGTGGCGGGGCGGGCTGCGCTTATGGCGCGCCTTGTTCCCGGTGGCGTTCGCGTGGAGGGCTGCCAGGGTATTCTGGTTGCTGCTCTGGGTGACGGCGATGGGGCGGATGAGGGTTCTCGCACTCGCGTGGTTCCGGTGCGTTTCCTGTCTCTGCTGTGATGGAGGCCGTGTTTGGTCGTTTGATGCGCGCAGGCGATAAAGCCGCCGCGTACCTCGCCCTGTTTGAGTGGGCGGAGGCGTGCTGCCGCGTACTGTCGCGCGCGTTTAAGTCCAGCGTAGAAAAGGGCGGCGGTGCTGCTGGTTCTACCGCCTCCAAGGGTTCTTCCGCCGATTCCGCTGATGTAGACGGTAGGGATGAGGCTGATCGTCTTGCCCGCAAGGTCCGTGACGGTTTCGCGGAGCTTGGGTCTCGCGGCCCGCAGGGCGCTCTCATGGTGAATGAGGCTATCCGCGCTGTCGTGGATGAGGCTGAGGCGCAGTTGCGTGGTGAGCGTGAGGGGCGCGGCCAGTCCCGCACGGTGACGACGCGTGCTATGCGTGATGCTGTGGCTTTTGTGTCGCAGTTGTGGGGGTTGTCTGCGCAGGGGGCGACGGCGCGCCTGTCGGGTAGCCGTAAGCGCCTACGCCGGTGGTTGCGTCGCGCTCTGGGCGTGGAGGCTGAGGGCTTGTCGTCTCAGCAGTTGAATGAGCGCGTGAAGAACATGATGCGTCTCCTGCGTGACGCTAGAGTGCTGCAATTGGCTGCGTTGCAGCGCGGGCCGCGCCCCGGTGAGGCTGGCCGCGCGAGCGTGTATTCTATTGACCCGCGTTTCCTGAGTGTGGGCGTGGGTACTGTGCGCGCGTTGGGCGCGTTGCGTGGCCTTGTTGTTGCTCCTGTGTCTACAAAGTTCACTGAGGGGTGCGCGTTGGATATGCGCCTGGGTGACGGTGGTGACGCGGTGCTCGTTGATGGCCGCACGCTGGGTGAGTGGGACGCGTTGGGTGGCTCGTGGCTTGACATGGTGCCCGGTCGCGCGTCTAAGTCTCACGTGGCGCTACCTGGCCGCTTGCTCAGTGGTGAGGACCGCGCGGCGTTGGATGGCTTGTTTGGTGACCTGTTGGGCGCGTTTGGCCTGGGCGGCGGGTCTGGCGCGGCTGCTGGACTGTTTACGCGCGAGCAGGCTCGTCGTATTGTGTCTGCCGGTTTGGAGGCTGCGTCGGTGTCTGGCCGTGAGTTGTTCTCTCACCAGGTGGCGATCTCTGACCTGTTGGCGATGGCTCGTCAGGGCGTGGAGGGCGTGCGCGTGGTTGCGGGTACGCCAACACCGCACATGGTGGAGTCGCGTCCGTCGAAGTCTGGCGCGTCTCGCCAGGTTGAGGTCGTGCGTCGTGAGGTTGCGCGCGACGCGTGGGATGGCGTGGAGCCTGGGACGAGCGAGTACGCTCAGCGCACGGATGAGGTGTTCAGTAACCCTGAGCGCACGCCGTCTCACCAGTTGAAGGATGGCGGGAATAGCGCTCAGGTTCGTGAGCTGTATGCTCCTGTGATTGTGCTCGTGGCTGAGGGTAGCCCGTTGCTGGCTGATGAGCGGTTTACACGCGTGATGAATCAGTCGTTCCCCGAAAGTGGGGAGCGCGGCATTTGCTTGTTTGCGCCCGTGTCGCTGGTGGATGCTGGTGGTGCGGCTGCGTTTGCTACGTCGGGTAATCGTTCGCGTAAGTATTTTGAGGTGTTTGCTGCTGCTGTTGCTTCTGCGATTGCTGGGGGCGTTTCTTCCGGGTTGGAGTTGACGCTGGGTGTGCGTTCCCTGTTTCTCAGTTGTGCGCGGTGCATGAGGTCGTGGACGCGTTGGATGGCGGCTACATCATATCTGGCGGTAATGGCGTGAATGAGGCTGCTCTTGCCGGTGTTAGCGAGTGCGTGGCGGGCTTGTCTGCGCGCGTATTGGAGTTGGCTGCGGTTGGTTTCGATGAGGCGCGTCCTGGTTTGGTGAAGTTTGTGACGGACAACGAGCGTGAGCGCCTGAATGGGTTGAGTGAGGGTGAGCGCGCGGCTGAGGCCGCGAAGCGTCTTAATGGGCTTGCGTCGGTGGTGGACTCGTTGGGTGAGTATGCTCCTGATGGCGTGGACTGCGATGAGTGGGTTGCTCGCCTGCTCGCGGCTGCGGTTGTTGCGTGGAGTAGTTCGGTGACGTCTCGTGTGGCGCGCGCTGACGGTAGTCCGGTGTGCGCGGTGTTGTTGCGTGTGCTGTCTGGCGTGTCGGCTGCGTCTACTGGTGGCGGGATTGGCGCGGTGCCTAAGCCTGTTGGTTGGGTGCTGCGAGCCTAGCGCGGCTGCGCTGCCCCGTGTGAATTGAATACTCTAGTTGGTTTCCCTGGCACCGTCGTGGTGTGCGGGGTTTTCGTGTTTGTCTGGTGGCTGTTTCGTGGGTGTTTTCGCCTGATTTTTGTCTACATGTGTGGACGTTTTAGGGTGTATTGGGTGCGCGGGTAGGTGTTTTTGGTGGGTTGGGTGTTCTGGCTCTCGTGTGGTTGGGTTTGCCTTGCAGGTTTTTCCCCGTGTCATTATTGCCTAGAGATAGAAGGTGGGGGTGGTGGGGGTATGGGGAAACGGCTCAGCCTTTTACGCCTTACGTACTCAGCCACTTGCTGAGATCACCGTCGTAGTTCTATGCCCAGCCGTACCTTTTTCGCCCGGCAACCCAGCCGACCGCCTAGTCCATCATCGTAGTTGCCTGCCCAGCCGCGCCTTTCTCACCGTTAAAACCCGGCCACGCACCTGACTTTCCCTTTGTTAACACACGGTCCTTGCGGACAACCCGGTGCGCGAGGTACTTAAATTATTTAAATACTTGTTTTTGGGCATAAAAGTGGCGGGACGCAACCTCTTTTGTGTGTTGGGTTGCGTCCCGCCGTAACTGTTGACGCGCGTGGCGCTTACTTGCTTCGTCGTAGGACGAGGACGGTTTTTGTCGGCCACGGCAGTTGGTCGATGTCGTAGAGGCGTTGGAGGTGCGTGAGGTAGGTGTCGTCCCACTCGTCGTACTGCTGTTCGACGGTGCAGTCTCCCCAGTAGCGGATGTGCGCGCTCATGTCGCTTTGTGCCTCTCCGTAACGCTCGGTTGATTCTCGCGGGAGGCTGCCTGGTCCCCACACGGAGTGGAAAGCGATTTCGTAGAGGCTGGCCGGGTCTGCGTGGAGTTCGAGGTTACCCCAGTCGATTCTGTAGTTGTTCACGTTACCGATACGGATAACACCATTCACTGCGAGCGCGCCAACCCAGGTGAGGATTTCACGCATGGCGCCCGTAGACGTGGCTTTCAGCATCCGTGGCGGCTGCGAGTGGAGTTGGAATCGGACGCCCGTCCAGTCGCGGACGATAGCCACGCCGCCTTTGGCGACGAGCTTCCAGGTGGCTTCAATTTCCTCAAAGCCGCAGTCGTCTTGGCTTGTGAACTCATGGAGGACGCTGGATAGGAATACTACGTCGTATCGGCCCGCGCCGTGTTCGTGGAGGTCTTTCTTTGTGCGAAAGGTGGCTCCGCGCTCTCGCATGGCGGTCTCGACTGTGCCGCTGATGTCGTGGCACTCGTACACGCCGCCAGCGGCTTCGACGCGCTGACGGATACCGTTTTCGCTGGGCATCCCGCACCCGTAGTCGAGGATGCGCGCTCCGGGCGTGACGTATGGTTCTAGTGCCGCCCATTTGCGGTCGAGTGTCGCGTCCATGCGGCGCGCGTACTCGGCGGCTGTGTTGTGCGTGTAGTTGTCTGTCGTCAAGGGGGTGTTTCCTCTCTCCGTCGTTTATCTTATTGTTTGCGCGTCGCTTGCTTGCTACCTGTTATGGGCGGGTGATGGTGTGGCGTGTGCATGTGCCGTACCACTTGAAGATGAAGTCGAGCGCGTCTTGCGCGTCGTATGGTGCGCCGGAGTGGTCTGTTTCGTACCCGTTGATGTTGTATGAGCGTTCGTCGATGCGGCGCACGGTGACGGGCGTGTATTTGTCGCGCATGGTGATGGTGGCTCCTACGGTGAAGTTGTCCTCGATGTCGTCGCTGTTGATTGACACCTGTTCGCCGGTTTCTTCGTCGGTGAAGGTGGTGTCCTCGTCGGCGTAGAAGTGGTAGCGGGAGCCGACCCACATTTCTCCCACTTGCGTGAGCGCGGCGCTCTCGGGCGTGGTGTAGGGTGTTTTGGTGAGGGGGACGCGCTTGCCGTCGGTGGTGTTGCCGTAGACGGTGCCGTCGTCGCTGATGGCGACGGCCGTGTATTCTGTGCGGTCGGTAGCGCAGGCGATGTGGGGCGCGTAGGGTTCCACGTCGATGCGCACGAACACGGCGTTGTGGATGTTGCCGTGCTCTTGGAATCCCAATGACGCTCGCGCTCTGGAAGATGCTGTCGATCCTCATGGGCGTGTTGAAAAGAATGGTGGTCTGCATGATGGGGCTTTCTGTTTGTGGTGGCGTTTGTGGTGGGTTACAGCAGTCCGAACGAGAAAAACATGCCCAGGACGAGAAGGGTAGGGATGCCGACTAGGGAGAGGATAAAGAGGACTGCCTTTTCTCCCTCAGTGATGCCGCCGGGGTTTCCGTGGCGACGCGTGAGGCGGATGTACCTCTTTTTAAGGAACTCGTATTCGCCGTATGCGTCGTCCTTGGCGTAAGTGTAATCTTCCTCGCCTTCGTAGGTGTGTTGCGCGGCCTTGTATCGCCAGTACCGCATGTTTTTCTCGTTCTTGTATGTGGGGTTGGCGCGGTATTCCGCCTCACACGAGTCGGCGATTGCGTCTGCGATTGCGCCTAGCTTTGTTCGTGCGCTGAGGGTGTCGTTGATGTAGATTTCGCGCTTCTGCTTCTTGTACTGTTCGAGCAGGTCGTCAACGTCGTTGTTTTCTAGCAGGCATTCTTTGCACATTGGTTTCTCTTTCGTGTGGTTGGTGGTGTGTTGTCTGGTTACAGTGTACCACGCTAACGCCCGTCGTGTCTACATGTGTAGAGATAGTGATTGTGCTGTGTGACAGTGTTTGTTTCGGTTGTTGAGGTGTCCCCGAGCTGCGGTGACTGGGTTGTGTGCAGGGTGTGTTCGTGGTGGCGTGTCTCTTGTGTTTGTGGTGACATGGGCTGTTTAGTTTTCAGCTACTTGCTGTTGGGCGCAAAAATGGCGGGACGCAACCTTTCACGTGCTTGGTTGCGCCCCGCCGTGGTGGTCGTTTATTCGATTTCGGTACGGGCACTCGTAGAGTCCACGGTCCCACTCGTCATGGGGTTCCGGCGATCAGAGAGACGCCGACGAAAACGGCGATGCACGACATAGTCATCATCGCCACCCCGCAAGCACCAAACAGGAACGAGAAAGCCATATCAAGTAGCGAGCCAGGGGTCCACGTCTCGTATGCAATTACGAACATTAGCAGGGATGCAGTGAGAGTGAGGACGCCAAGCGAGCATAGTACGACAACGCCGACTATCATTCCTCATTCTCCTCGTAATTATGAAGCGCTCGTGAGTAAACTATTTCGATTTTGTTGCCTTGTAGGTGGTCAGGTAAGAAATCTTCCGCGTACACATCTAAGCCAGACGCGGCCATCCATACGCCTTCCATTGGACCGCGATGGTTTGAGTTGTAGTAGAAGAACGTTCGACCGTTAACCTTGATGACGGTGCCGATCCGAAGAAGCTGATCGTACTTCACCTGGATGGTGGTGTTGGTGTGAGCGAGAGTTGCGGAGAGTTTAGTGTTCCGAGCGTCCCTGCACTCTTGGCATATACAAGTCGGCATAATGCTTTCCCTTTCGTGGATTGTTTGATGGTGTCAGTGTACCGCGTTTCCGCGCCTTGTGTGTGCTTAGTTGCGGCCACGGATACGCTTGCATATTGCCTCAGTGGCGATGTAGCCCAGGAGTGCTGATAGCGTGAATGTGGCGGCTGACATGGCGGTGTAGTGCCATGTGCGTGCGGCGGCGGTGGGTGTGCGCTGGGTGCTGTTGGCGGCGGCTGGTGCTTCCTCAGCGTTGTTGTTGGCGACAGCAGGGGCGCTGTCGCCGGTTTTGGTGGCGACGGGCGTGTACCCTGCGTTGCATCTGGTTGAATACTGTTCTTCCGGGTCTTGTAGTAGTTTGATTGCTGCGTGCATGAGTGCGGCGTTCACTTGTGCTGCCTTTCTATCGTTGTTATTTCTATTGCTCTCCATTACTGAGGGTTGATAATGAACAACATGATGACAGGCGACAGAGCAAGCAAAGCCCCACCAGTAAGACCGAAGAACACCTGCTGGCCGTAAGTCAGCGTGAGGAAACCCCTCAGCTTTTCCTTTAGATTGGGGCTGCGGCGCAAGCACATGGTGTATTCATCCCTTCGTGCCAGCCATGCAGGGTGTGTGCAGCGAACGCCGTTAAACGATTGGCCCTCAGTATTATCCAGTTCCTTTGCGGCCACCATACGCCAGTACCGCATACGCTCTTCATTTCTGTAGGAGCGATTCTCCCTGAATTGATCTTCGTACCACTGTGCGAGTGCTTCTGCGGCCCTATGGGTCAGCCAAAACTTGTCACGTCCGGCCCTAATGTACGTTTCGTCACAAGCCTTGTTCCAGCGCTCGATAAGATCGTGAAGCGTGGTGGTCATGGCGTTTTCTCTTTCTTGAGGGGTGTTTTCTCTTGTTTCTGTATTCTATCACACGTAGCCCGCTTGTGTCTACACGTGTAGAGACCGGGTGTTGGGGCGTGTGGCTCCTGTTGGTAGCGGTGGGCGTGTGGGTATGGGTAAGCCCCGCCGGAAATGGTTGCCCGGCGGGGCTTCTTTTGCGTTTTCGGGGCGCTCGCGTTGTGTAAACGTTGTCGGCTCCCCGTCCCTCGCTTTTGGGGTGTTGTTAGTCCTCGTGAATAACGTATGGCAGGACTCTCTTGGTCTTGTATTCCAGTAGCTTGTGGAGGAAGTCATACCAGCTAACCTTGTGGCCGTCGGTGTTCACCCACGTCTCGTCAGCAAGACACGTCCACTTGCATCCGTCGAGCCATATTGCTTTGCCTGGCTTTAGGATTCTAGAGTAGGTGGTGTTGATTCGGAAGCTAATATACTCCATGATGCTAACCGGAACGTCTTTGAGGTAGTTGATCCACTCGTCGTGCTTTGCTGTGAGTGCGTCGCTTGCTTTGGTCATGATCTTTCTCTTTTCGTTAAAGTTTGCTAGTCGAGTGCCGCATGGTCTCATTCTATCACGCGTTGGTGCCGCTGCCCTGGCGTGCGTGTTCGCGTATTTGCGTCGATGCGTTCTCGCGTGCCGCTTTCTCATGCTCTGCTCTCTCTGCTGGTTACTGGGAGAGGGTGTTCATGGCGGTGGGGGTGATGGCTGTGTAGTATGCGTTGTTGCCCTCCCACTGTCGCCTGATTTGTGCGGCGAGGTCGGAGCTGGTGATGGTGAGGCCGCTGTCGCTGACCCAGGGGCCGACGCGGTGGGTGTGGAGGTGGTCGCTGGTGCGGTAGTAGTTGCTGATGCTGCTGTGGAGGACGGTTCCGGCGGGGAGCTTGTGGATGTCGGTGTTTTCCCATTCGCCGCTGGTGGCGTTGTAGACGCGCGCGGTGGTGGGCGTGTCGTTGTTTCCGCTCTGGTTGTCGCGGTTGCGTCCCTGGTTGGCGGCCTGGGTGTTGGTGTCCCGGTTGCTCTGAGCGCCTGCGTTTCGTCGCGCTGCGGGGTGTTCTTCCGTGCCGGTGGTGGCTGCGCTGCGGGACGCGTCCGCCGTGGGGGTGGCTGTGCGGATGTTGTAGTGGATTGCACGCGCCTTCTTGGTGGCGCGAGCCGCTGTCTTGGCGGCGTAGTCTGCGAGCGCGTGGTGCGCTTCCTTGCGCGCGAGGGCGGCGAGGAGTTCGTCGGCGATGGAGGGTGCCGCGCCTGCGCCGTTGTTCTTGTTGTTCATGGTGTTTTCCTTCTTTCTTGCCCATGTTGTTGTTGACTGTGCCACCGTTGATGCCGGTGGAGGTTGTGACGGTTGCCCGCTTGGGGCGCTGTAGCGCGTAGCGGACGATAGTTGCGCCGTCGGACCCGAAGTTGGGGTTAACGGTTTTCCCATCTCGGTACGCGAACCACGCGAGGCGATTGTTGATGTCGCGTTGGAGGCGATACTCGTAGGGCGTTCCCTCCTCGGGGTGGACGTAGATGACGGTGCCCTCGGGGAGTTCGTCAATGTCCTGCGTGTAGGTTCGCCCGCTGGTTGTGGTGGCGGTGAACGTGCGGAATGGTCGTGCTGCCATGCGGTTTTCTTTCTCTTTTCTTGTTTGTTCTCGTGTTGCTTGCTTGTTTTCGTATGTTGCGCCTGTTTGCGTCTGTGTTTTATGCGGCCGGAATGGCGTTGACGATGAGGGTTGCGATGGCCCAGAATACGGTGAACGCGCAGAGGATGTGTTCGATTGGTTCGGCGATGATGATGCCGAGTTCGCCGTTTTTGCGAACGAAGTGGTTGTATTCTCTCACGCGCTCGTAGTAGGTGCGGCGGTGACTACCGTCACTGTTGTCTTTGTAGTGCCATTTTTCGGCGGCGACGCGCCAGTGGAGGGACTTTTTCTTGTCCTCGTAAGCGCCGCTCTCCTGATATGCTCGCTCGTATGCGTCTGCGGCCTTGTATGCGGCGTCGCTGACGCGGTTGATGTCTCGCTGCGAGCCGTAGATGGTAGCGGTGGTCTCTTCCATCGAGTAGATGAGTTCAGCTTGCTCGATGTCGAGGAGGGTTTCGTTCGTCATGGTTTTATTCTATCACGTGTTGGCGTTGCTGTCCTGGCGTGCGCTCGCGTGTTTGTGGTGTGGTTACAATTCTGGGGTGTGGATTATGGTGAACGAGCCGTTGCGGCTGTAGATGCTGCTGGTGGTGAGGGTGATAGGGCGGTTGCCTGCGTAGCCGCGCCACGTGTCGTCTACGTGTTTGCGAGTGTGATGGGCTGGGTGTTGCGGGGCGCGAAGATGGCGACGGTGCCGGTGGGTAAGTTCCGTAGATGCGTATGGATTGGTTTTGTGGCGTCTGTAGTGATAGCGGTGATGGTGAGGTCCATGTCTTGCTTTTCTCTCTTTCCTGCGTTCTTGTGTTGCCCGGGCGTTCGCGCTTTCCGTTCTTCTGCCGTTCCGTAATTCTGCCGGGGCACGGCCTGCAAGGTGCTCGCTGTCGGTTGTTTCGTGTGCGATTGTATCACATGTCATGCCTCCTGTTTTTGTGTTTCGCGTGTTTTTGGCGAGTGCGTCGCTCCTCTCTTGTGGTATAGTGTGTGTAGATGGAAAACACGCTATGGAAAGCGAAGGAACTCTGGTGGACTTTGAGGTGAACGAGTGGGGCCGCGTGACGGTGCGTTCTCAGGACGAGTGGGACGCGCTGATGCGCGACACGCCCGCTGGCGCGCGTTTTGCGCGTATTGACGCGCCCGCCAGTGAGACTGTTCATGTTCTTTACCACGATGGTGGTATCACTGTGATGGCTGTGGGTGAGAGTCGTGTTGTCGCTTGTGGTGTGGACGTGCGAGTGCGCGATAAGGCGCGCGTGTGGGCAACCGGCTCATGTGTCGTGTCGGCTCAGGACGAGGCGCGCGTGTGGGCGGGCACTCATGTCTCTGTTCACGCTTATGATAAGGCGCGCGTGTGGGCAACCGGCTTGTGTGTTGTGTACGCTCACGAGAGCGCGCGCGTGTGGGCGGGGAGCGCGGTTGCTGTTTACAAGGTGGAGCGTTTTGGCGCGTTCCGTGGACGCGTGGAGGGTGGTCGCGTGATCGTGAAGCGCCCCGCTGACGAGATGAGCGGCGAGCAGTGGTGTCGCGCCGCCCTGGTCCAGGTGGACGAGGCTGGTCTTGCTCACTTGTTCAAGGCGACGGGCAGTGAGGGCGTGTCGTTGCGTGGCGGCGTGTACCAGGTGGGTGAGCTGGTGGACGATTCCGAGAACTGGAAGGGTGACCACTTTTTTGGCGGTGGTCTGCATGTGTCGCCGTCGCCGCGTCAGGCGCTCGCTCGTTCTGGGTTTGAGGATAGGAGCGGCGCGCGGTTTTTCGAGGTGACGTGCCCCGTTTCTGAGCTTGTGTCGGTTGCTGACGACGTGTGTAAGGTACCCTGGTTGCGTGTGGTGCGTGAAGTAGATGCGTGGGGTGAGCCGCTGTGAGCGCGTTCGACTTTTACGTTGAGTCTATGTGACAGGATTGTTGTCTAATGGGTGTGAGTGTTTTCAGTCAGGTGTGGAAGGCTTATGACGTGTGGCGTTTGCGCGACGATTTGGGTGACGCGTCTCACCCGGTGTTGCATAGGTCCGCGCCGTGGAGTGAGGATGCGTCGGCGCTGTACGTCGATTCCCTTATCAACGGGTTTCCTCTGTCGCCGCTGGTGGTGCAGTCGTGCCGCGATTCGCAGGGCAGGGGCGTGTTGCGCCTGTTGGATGGGCGGCAGCGGGTGGAGGCTATTGTGGCGTTCGCGGAAGATCGCCTGCGCCTGCCTGCCGGGTTCGTGTTTCGCGGTGAGGCGTGGGGTGGCGAGAGCGTGGAGGCTGGCGGCATGATGCTTTCGCAGGTTCGTGAACGTTACCCGTATGTGGCGCGCCGGTTCGATACGGCGCTTATTCCTGTCGCGCATGTGAAGGGTGACGACGCTGTGTTGGCAGAGTGCGTGGCGCGCCTGCATGGCGAGACGGCGTAATTCTTGTGGTATCGTTGTAGCGTTGTTGAAAAAGAATGTTCTGATAGGAGGGCGATTGTTCATGTCTCAGGGCGTGTTTTTGTTGGGGCCTTTGAGGGCGAAGGATATTTGGGTGGGCGTCGTTTTGTTCCGTCTGAGTTGCCGATTGGTGCGATTCTTGACGCGTTTGGGACGATGGGGCGATGCTCGTCTCGTGACCGAATCGTTAAGTGCGGGGCGGATGCGTGGGCGAAGGTTGATGGCGAGATCATTGACGACGCGCGGTTGTGCGAGATTGTTCAGGGAGCCAAGGTTACTGTTCGAGTGATGGAGCCTGTCGGCGATATTGCCGTCAGGGGTTTCTTGGGGGTGAACTGGTCCGGTGAAGAAACGTACCATCGTCTTGATTCTCTGATGGGCGGAACTGTCGTTGACTTGGGCGTGGACGAGGGGCTGCTGTTTAAGGTTTTTGACGGCGAAGTCGGCGACGACAAGAGGGAAGGATGGCTGTTCTTTGGGATTGATGGCGGATGCTCGGCTCTGAAAGCTGAGGAAGCGCTGCGCATTATCAGGGAGTCTGGTGTTACGCCGATTGTGTCTCCGGTTGGTAAGTTTGATGGGGCTTTCAGACCGTTTACAGTTCCCGCGCGCTATGTTTCCCCGTGGTGGAGCGATTAAGCTGGGTCTCGTCTGCGCGTCGCCTTGCGCGCATCTTCTCTACGGGTGCCTGTCCGTTGTGGTAGCCTGACTGGCGCATCTGGCACGTCATTGTGGTATGATAGCGCGTGTCCAATGAAGTAGTTGTTGTCGGTTTCGCGCGTGTTGGCGCGTAAACTGGAAGGAAGAGGAGCCATGTTTGGCGTGTTACCTGATGGTGTGAGTGAGGTTGACGATCTGCGTGATCGCGTGGCTGAGTTGGAAGTAGCGTTGGCTACCGCGCGCGGAGAGGCTGACAATTGGTTTTATGGAACTGATGTTCGCACTGGTGATGTGGATGTGCAGTTTCTAGCGCTGGCGCTGCCCGTTGGTTCTATCGTTGATGTGACGGACGGTGACGGCAGCGTGTCTCGTTTTGTGCGCGCCTCTGGCGGTGGTGGAGACGCGTGGGTGGCAGTTGGTGCTGGTCTGTGCGGTGACGCGTATCTGTGCGATGTGGTGCGTAAGGGCAAGTCTGCGGTTGTGCGTTGTCCCGGCCTGGTGGACAAGAGCGTTGACGGTGGCGAGGGCGAGCTGTCGTTTACTGGCGTGGACGGCTACACGGGTATGGAGCGCTCCTATCGGGTGAGTGATCTGCGTGTTGGAGCTGTAATTTTCCTAGAGGATGAGAATGAAGGTGACATCATGTGGGTGCGCTCCCGCGCGGATGGCGGCAATGCGTGGGAAGTGACTGATCGTTTCGGCGATGTTTTCCCGTGTAATGCGCCGTCGGTTGATGATCTGGTGCCGGGGGCGAGTGGTCGTCTCCCGGTGGTGCATCCGGGGTTGGGGTGAGCGTCGTGTCGCGCAACGGTGTTAGTGAGGGCGGCGACGCTAACGGTGGCGATGTTGTCAGCGTCTCTGTCGCCCCTGACGGGGAGGCGTCGGTATTCCGTCCGGTGTCGCGTGAGTTTATCGAAGCAGAGATGGAGCGTTGGAGTGGGCTTCTCGAACGCCTCGGCAACGTAGACGACGACGTGTGACGTGGTTCGCTTTCCTGCGTGTTCGCATGGCGCTCGACTTGCGCGCGTGGTATGCTTGGTTGTATCAAGAGGGGGTTACGGCCCGCCCAAACATGAAGGAGAAAACGATGGCAATGAAGATGCACGAGTCGCTGGTTGATGTTGTGGATAACGGGGATGGTACGTTTACCATTTCTCGTGGAAAGCTGGTCTCTCTTGTTCAGGGGCGGGTTTTCATGGACATCTACGACGACGCGGACGTGGACGAGTCGGAGTCCGGTATGGACCGCGCGTATCGCCGCGTGCTTGGCCGCGAGTTTGAGTCTGCGCGCGATTTCGCTGTGGACCAGGTGGCGGCGTTTGAGGCTCGGTCGCTCGCCTGATAGGGGTTGCTGGGGTTCTGTGGCGTGTCGTCCGCGTGGTGGTGGTTGTTACCGTGCGGGCGGCGCGCATTTCTTATGTCGTATAGGCGGAGGGTGTGTTGATGATGTCGTGGTGGCTGGCTGTTGTCGCAGCTGTCGCGGTTGTAGCAACGGCAGTGTTGTTTGTGGCGCGTCGCGTGGTGCCCGCATGGCGTTTGTCGCGTGGTTTTGACGCGTTTGGTGAGGCGCGGAAGCGTCGTCAGCGCGTGGTTGTCACCGTCACGGACGAGGATATGCTGTGGGATGTGGACGCTCTCAGTGCCGAGGGCATCGTGAGTAGTGTCACTGTGGGGCGCGGCGTGTTGACGATTTTCATGCTGGGTGTGCCTGATGGTGATGGCGCGCATCCGACGGTGTGCTTCGAGTTCCCGATGAGTGTCGTTCGTGGCTTTTCGGTTGGTGAGCGTCCGATGCTGCGTCGTTTGGATTGGCGTGAGGATGGCGGGTTCGCTTACGTGCTGCGGTTCACCGGGAGCAACGGTGAGATGGGTGCGGATGAGGCGGCTGCAAGGGTGCGCGAGTACGGTGGTTCGTGTTGGGGTTTGGATGAGGCGGTGGAGTGTGAGCGCGCGTTGAACGAGCGTTTTCCTCTGAGTGGCGGTAGGCGCTGACGCGCGTTTTGCTGCTTGTTGTGGCGGCGGTGTGCCTCTCTCGCGGGAGTGTCGCTCCGTCGCTTTGTTTGTGAGGTGTGTCGTGTGGGGTGGTTGGGCGCGTCTGTGATGTAGAGGCGCGCTTCCCTGCTGTTTTCGTGTGGTCGTGCGTCTATTAGCGTTGTGGCGGCGCGGTGTGCGCGTTCGCGTTGCAGGGTATGTCTCATAGTCGGTGGTGTGCTCTGGGCGTTGGCTGCGTTTTGCTGCCCGTTTATGTTTGTTCTATCTTTTTGTGGAGTGTTCTGTCTTGTCTGTTCGTGTTCGTTTTGTTGATGGTTTTGTTGGCGTGTCTGATGCACGTTTGTTTCATTCTCGCTCTGTCGCGTACAAGTGTTACTGGTTGGCGCGTGACGTGTTCGGTTACGGTGAGGAGTCTGCGCGTGTGGCGTATATGGCGGGGTGGTGTCATGATGCGGGGTATGCGTTTGCGCCGACGCAGCTCGATCACGCTGAGGCCGGTGGCGTGATTCTGAACGATGCGGGCGCGTCGTTCGCTGACGCTGTGCGTTCGCACGGCGACCCGAATGTGTTGGCGATGAGTGACTTGTTGTTGATTGTGAATACGGCTGACATGATGTGTGGGCCGGATGGTGTTCCGGTGTCGTTTGATGAGCGCCTGTCTGATGTTGAGGCGCGTTATGGCGTTGGTTCGCGTCAGGCGGTTGATGTGGGCGAGATGTTGAGCGTGTTGCGTCGCGAGTTGGAGATGCGGGGCGTGAGCGTGGAGGCTGCCGAGCGCGCGGGCGTGGAGCGCGTAGACGAGGTGGGCGAGTCAGCCGAGTCGGTTGAGAGTGCGGCGGTCGCAGACGCTACGGCGGATACTGACGTGTTGGATGCTGAGAATGCGGAAGATTCGCTGTAGGCGCTTCTCGCGGCCTTTCACACGCCCGACCATCCGAGTACACGTTTTGCGCCCGCGAGGCCGTCAGCGGCGCGTACAGCGCGATTCTCACGGGCGTCAGTGGGCGTGGCGCGGCGTGGCGCGTTGTTGAGCTTGAGTGGGCGGTTGTGTGCGTGTTGAGGCGTTTTCGTGTGGGAGCATACGCGGAGTAACGTCCCGTAGCCTCGCTGTCGTGTCGGGTAGCATGTCGTGCGTCTACGCGCCGCATGTGGTATAGTAGATGGTGTCGGGCGGGGTTCCGCCGCTTAGTCTTGGCATGTATGGAAAGAGGAAGAAAAATGGCTGCTGGTACGATTCGCATGATGACATTCCCCGACGGTTGCGTCGTTGAAACGAAGTTGAGCCAGATTCCCGCTGGTTCGCTGCTTGCCTTCAATGGTGACGTGTTGTTCCGCCACTATGACGATGTTACTGACCGTTACATGTGGACGAGCGGTGGCGGTGATCGTTTTACCGATGCTGGTTTGCAGGAGGCTCTGTCGGATGACGGTGCGCTTCCGGTTGTGTTGCGTTACAAGTGACCTAACTCGCGTGGGCGGTTGACTGTCCGCGATGCTTCGTCCCCGCTACGGTGTTTGCGCGTGGCGGGGACGTGTGCTATTGTTGTGATGATTGGCGGGGTGGCAGAGTGGAAATGCAGCCGTCTCGAAAGCGGTAGCACCGTGAGGTGTCCAGGGTTCGAGTCCCTGTCCCGCCGCCGTTTTTGTTGTGTTGTGTGCGTGACTAAGCCCCGCCGGGCGCTCTTGTGGAGCGTGTTCCCGGCGGGGCTTAGTTGTTCTCGTTAGGCGTGTATGTCACTCGCTGTGGTATTCGAGTGTGGACACGTGGCGCGTGTGTTCGTCATGTTCGACGACGATGCGCACAGGGAGGGGCGTACCGCCGATGTGTCGGCGCTTTTCGCTCGGGTGCGTCTTGCCAATGAGATACCGTATCTGGTCACGGTTGATGACGTTCTCGGTTTCTTGGAAGCGTCGGCGCGACCAGTTCCCGTTGGGTGTGTCGTGTTCTATCCAGCGACGGTAGGTGGCGTGGGTGATGTCTGCGAGGGCTTCGTCAAGAGTGATGGGCATGGTAGGTGTCCTTTCTTGCGTAAGAATGTGCGCTGTCGGGCGCTCGTCATTGGTTGGTTCTACTGTACCACGGTTTCCGTGTTGTTCGCTTGCGGAGGCGTGTGGTGCGCGCGAAGAAGCCCCGGACCAGTTGTGTCGCTTGGTCCGGGGCTTCTGCTTGTGCGCGTTTTAGAGTTGGAGGGGTGCGTCGATAATGAGGGGTGCGTCCCATGTTGGTGTGGTCGCGTCCTCCGTAGTGTTTGCGTGCTCTGGGGCGTTGTCGCTTGTGGGTGTTTCTTCTGGTTCGGTCGCTGGCGTGTTGTCTGTCTCGTCTTGTTGTTCTTGTGGTTGTTCCCAGGGGGCTAGTTTGCGGGTTGTGCCGTTTGCGCGGCGTGTCGTTGGAGCGTTCGCGCGGATGGTTGTGGTTGCCGTGCTGTGGGGTGTCGCGGCTGTGGGTGCGGGTGGTATTGTGTCCGCGTTGTTGGTGTTTTCGTTGCTGTCGTCGGCGTTACCCGCTTCATTGGTGTCCGTATTGGCGCTGGCGTCTGTGCCGCTGGTCGCGTTGTCGCCTGCGTTGTTGGCGTTTGGTGTGGTTTCGTGCCCGGTGAGTCCGAGGGCGAGGGTGTGGAGGGCGGCGGCGTGTTCTTGGATGGCGAGGCTTGCGCGCTCCATGTCGGCGCGTGCGCGCGTGTTGGCCTGCGCCCCTGCGTCCGCAATGATCTGTTCTGCTTCTGCGCGCGCGTCGGCGACGATTTGTTCTGCTTCTGCGCGCGCGTCGTTGATAATGACGTCTGCTTGCTCGCGTGCTTGTTGGAGTGCTTTTTCGAGGGTAGCGGTAATTCCGTCGAGCGGGTTGTGCGCCGTTTCGTTGCTGTTCATGCTGTTTCCTTTTCTTACGTTCGTGTTGCTTGTTTGTGTGATGTGTGGCTGCGCCGCCGCGACCGTTTGTGTTGGTCGGGCGGCGCATGATGTGGTGGTCCCTTTTGGTTTAATTGAACTGTGCGGGGTCCGCCGTTACTCGTGTCAGTTGCTTAATTGTTCGCCCCTCACGTTTGGCGATCATTTCGCGCGCGATGATGGTCGCGTACTTCCACGTCCAGTTGAGGAAGTCTTGCTCCTCCTGTGGCTTGTTCTCGTCAAGGAAGATAGTGTACGCTCCACGGAACCTGCGGTAATCGTTCTCTCCTCGCTTGGTGGCGGCTTCTGTAAGAGGCCACCCGTATGCGCGTGATTCCACGCCTGGGTTGAGTGTCGCGTCCTCTAGGGAGAGCATTGTCTGCGTGTACACGTCGAACGCGCGCTCGTAGCCGATTTCGCAGGCGGTAATGTGGTTGCCCCACGGCTGGGCGAGGTGTTTGCCGAGTTCCAGGAGTGTGATCGGCTGCACGGTGTCGCGTGTAAAGTAGAACGAGGTGAGCGCGGTGCGGCTCATTGTCTCGTATTCCCAGGTGATTTGTTCTGCTGCCGCGTTGCCGTCTTTTTCGAGTCCGTGCGCGCGCCTGGGGCTTGCGATAGTGAACGGCTTGTTGTCAAGTTCCCAGCCTGTTGGGAGGAGACGGTCGAGATGGTAGGCGACTGCCTGGTAGAGGGCGTCCTGCCAGTTCCAGCATCCCGAGATTCCACCGGCCATAAAGAGGTCAATGTGTTCGGGTAGCTGTTCGCGGTTGATGGTGTCGGGAGTGAATAGGATGGATGTCCTACTGCGTTGTGTGTCGTTCACGGTTTTCTTTGTGTTGTCGGTCATTGCTGTGGTCGTCTTTCTGTTGATTCTTGCGCTGTTTGTCAGAGGAGTTCCGATAGGGCGACTTTTTGGACGGTGACGGTTTCGTCGTCCGCGTCTGTGTCGTTTTCGGTCGTCTGGGTTGCTTCGTCACTGCCCGTGTCTGCCTGGTCGGTTGTGTCGCCGTCTGCCCTCGTTTGTGGTGGGCGGCGGGGAGGTGGCATGAGGGGCGTGTTGTCCGCGAGCGACGGGCGTGTTTCCGTGACGGTCTCAGTGTCGGTGTCGCTGTCCTCGTAGCCGCTGTTCGCCGTGTCGGTGTCGTCGTGTTCTGTGTTTTCGCGGCGCACGCGCACGGCGGTACCCATTGGGATGAGCTTGGTTACGATGGTAGTGTCGTCCTCGTCGCTGACGGCTGCGTCCCACGTGTTGTTGATGCCGTTGCCGACCGCGATCATGAGGCTGGCGGCTGCTTTGGTAGCGAGAGCGCCCGCTAGTGCAATGAACGCGGCGGGCCATGCGAGCGCGAGAGCCGCGGCCGTGGAGAGGAGCTTGCGCCTGGTTGGCGATTCCGTGCGCGTGGCGGCGTAGTTGAACCTGCCCACCACATAATGACGCTAATAACGTAGAGGAAGATACTGATAGTGTTCATACGGTGATAATAGCGTTGTGCTTGTGCGGCGCGCCGTAATGGTGAGGTTTTGGTGTTTACGCGCGTGTCGCGTATATTAAGTGGGAGTGTAAATAGTTGACGCGTTCTGCTTGCACACCTGGCGTGTAGCGTAATCTCCCGTGAGAGTGGGGATGCGAAAGACGCTGTGGTATATTGTGGGCGCGGGAAGGACTTGTATTGATGATGGGCGATAGCGTAGGCGGCTCCTGGTCGATGGGGCGCGTGTGGGCGTTCCTTGGTGAGTTTGTGGGCGGTGTGGAGGCTGCGCGCGAGCGCGTATCCGCTCCCGCCGGTGATGTGACGGGTGGTAGTGATTATGAGGCGGCGGTTCTTGTGGATACGTTGCTTCGTGATAGTGGCGCGGCGCATATGGCGAACACGGTGTTGGGGCGCGCGTTTGGTGTGAGTGAGCGGTCTGTGCGTGATCGTCGTAAGGCTGTGGCGCGCAGGTACCCGGAGTTTTTGAGGCTGTTGCGCGCGTGCCGGGGCGTGTTGTTGCTGACGCGTGGGAGCGTACCGCTGGCGTTGATGATGCGCCTGCTATCCCGTCCGCTGCGACTGCTGGTTCCCCCGTTGTTGCTTCTCCCACACCCTCGGCTCCTGGTGCTGCTTCTGCCGCGTGGGCGGTTGGCGAGTCGCACGTTGACGCTGGTTCGTCCTGGTTTATGGACGAGGCGGGCGAGGTGGCGGTGCCGCCGGGCGTTACGGTTGCCGCGCACGCTGAGAGCGTCGGTGAGGGCGTGGACCTTGGTCTTGCGGGTGAGCGTGGCGGATCGAACGCGGGCGCTGCTGTCGGCGCGTCCGGCGCGAGCGATGAGGTGTTGGCTGACAGGGCTAGGCGCGCGCTGAAAGAGGCGCACGACGCGGCTACCGAGCTGGCCGCATCCAAGCTGGGTGTGTCCCCGGGAGGCTGTGACACCGTACCGTGCGTCGCTGCGCATCCCTGAGATGGATGGTTCGTGGCTGAAAATCAACATTGACCCGTCCCAAGCGGCCCTGGAACAGGGTGAGCGTGTTGCGTTCGAGACGCTACGTGCTGACATGGACAAGTACGCCGATGACTACGTGAAACGGGTGCGAGCCGGAAACGGCGCAGACACGGCGGGAGCGGGCGGCGCTTACGCGGATGGGACGCTGGTTGTGGCGCTCGCGGACTTCCAGACCGGAAAGACGGACGTTCATGGCGGCACCGTGAACCTGTACAAGCGTGTTCGTAGCGTGTATGCGCAAATGGAAGCCGAACTACCCCGCTATCGGACGATTATTGCCGCCGACCTTGGTGACATTATCGAGAACTTCATGAATGTTGGGTCGCAGCGCCAGTCCAACGACTTGAACCTCACTGACCAGCTAGAGGCCGCGATTAGTCTCATCTGGGAGGGGCTGCGTGTCCTCCATTCCAAGTGCGATAACTTGATTTACGTGGCCGTCCCCTCTAACCATTGTGAGGTGCGCACGGGTGTTGGTAACAAGAACCGTGCGTCTAGCGTGTTGTCTGACGATTACGGTATTCACGTGCAGCGTCAGATCAGGCGCATGGCTGAAATGCGGCCAGACGTGTACGGTAACATGTCGTTCGTGTGCCCATCCGACTACGACGCGGCCTGCACAGTCAAGCCCAGTGCGGACGATAAGAGTGTCCTGTTTTTGAGCACGGACACGTGGGCGGCGGCGCGAGCCAGGCGAAGATGCGTCAGCATGTGAAGAACATGCAGGCGGGGCGTATCGCTTACGCGCACATGGCTAATATTTTCGTCCACGGGCATTATCATACGCCGGAAATGTACCTGGTGGGGGATAAGACGTGGGTGGTGGGCGTGTCGTCCATTGATTCTGGGTCGTCGTGGTTTACGAACGCGACGGGTGAGAGCGCGCCGAGCGCTGTCACGTCGTTCGTTGCTAAGGATGGGATGGTGCGTGACATGCGCTTGTGGACCCCGGCTGATGGCGTGGGGTTGGATGATGTGGCTGATGGTGCGCGCACGAGTCTGTTTGTGCCCGGTGAGGGCGGTATGATGGTGAACGCGTCCGCGTCCGTGGAGGTTGACGCGCGCTCCCTGGTGCCGCAGCGTGTGGACGAGCTGTTGGATGGTGGGTTGCGCGGCCAGTAAACGCGTGCGGCTCACGCTGGAAGTAGGAGAGCGGCTTGCTGTCGGTGTGGGGGTGCTGGCGTGGGTGCAGTGAAGCCCCGGAACCGTTGCCCCTGCGATGGGGTGGTTCCGGGGCTTTCTGTTTGTCTGTTTGTGACGATTGTTGCAGCGTGCCTACGCGAACTCGGTCCACATGTCATGGAGCCATTCGATCATGCTTGCCTTGGTGCCGGCGCGCATCTCGTTATCGTCGCAATAAAGCTCGTAGTTGCTGTCAACTGCGTGGAGCGCGTACCACTCGCACAAGGTGACCACTGCGCCGCGCTTGTCCTGGGGAGCGTCAACTGCTCGATACTCTCCCGGTAGGTGACGCGGCCCTCTGTGTCGGTCTCGTACACGCCTTGGTCGGACGGCATGTAGGGGAGCGGACCTCCGGTGTGGATGGGTGGCAGGTCGAACGTCCACGTGCCGTTCTTGGTCTTGGTGAGTTGGAACATGTCGGCTAGTTCGCGGATGCGCTGGTTCGTGTCCATGAGTATTGTTCCTTTTCCGTTCGGTTTAGTTCATGTAGGTCGCAAGATCGTTGTCAGCGGGTGTTGTCGCTGTTGAGGAGCTGCGCGGCCTGCGCCGTGTAGTCCTCGGCTAGTCGCCGGTATATGCCAACCATGTGGTTGTTGGGGTTGATTGGGATACGATACTCTCCATTGGACTCATCGAAGTTAAGGAACGCGAGAGCGCTCATGATCTCGTGTTTGTTGGCGCGCACGGTTTCGCCCTCGTTGTCCGTTGTCTCATCGAGGAGGATGCGGGTAACGGCGTTCATCCATTCGCTTACGCACTCGTCGTCAAGTGGGTTGCCGGGAGCGCCGTTAAGGCCGAGGAATGGCTGTCCACTGTAGTAGTTCTCTGTGTAGTAGATGATGTACGCGCCGTCGCGGTGTCGCAGTCGGAGGTATTCGCGTTGCCACTGTGACTGTGGCGCGTTCTTGTAGGCTCGTCGTAGGGCAACGAGGAGCGCGTATGCGTTTCGTGCTGCGGCGGCCCGGTATAGAATGTCGGTGACGGTTTCGTTGAGCGCGTTCATGTTTCTTGTTCTCCTTGCTTGCGCTAATGCCTTACGGTTGCGGCGTGCGGTGTTGCTAATCGTCTTTTAATTGTATCACGTGTTCGCACCGGGCATGTACGTGATGCGCGGCATAATGTCCTCGTTGTCGATGTGGTTCGCGTAAAGTGTAACCATTTCATCCCAAACGCGTCAAATGTCATCGTGCTGCTTGGAGGCGTAATGTCGTCCACGGCTCTTGGCGGCCAAATCATCCCGCAATACGACACCTGGTATTCGCCATCTATCAGGTAAATGCGTGTCCCCTCTGGGAGGTCGGCAAGGCTGATGGGACTGTGTATGAGTACGGTGTCGCCGCCGTCGTCTCGCGGCACGGGCATGGTGAGTTCGTAGCCGTAGCGGATGTCGTGTAGTGCGATCACGTGCTCGATGACGGCGTTACTGACCTGTAGTGCCCGCTGTTGCAGCGCATCCTGTTCCTCGCTGTTCATGGTGTCACTCTCCTCCTGCGGTGCCGTCGCTCTTGTAGGTAGCGCGTAGGTTGTTGAGGTCTTGTTCGATGTCAATGGTGACAATGTCAACGCCCTTGATTGCGGCTTTGGTGATTGCTGCGAGCTGTTGCATGTTTGCCGCCGTCGTTTTATCCACGCCGCCGAACATGATGTGCATGTCAGGTGTTTCCGCGTACGTCGGTACGATACGGTTACCGCTGGCGAGGAGCGCGTCGGCGGCTTTCTTCGTGTGCCTCTCTGCCTTGTTGCGCGCCTCTGCTAGTTGCTCGTCCGTTGGGTTGAGCGGGTAGAACGTTTGGTAGGCGATGGGGCCGTTGAAGTGGCAAGCGCCTGCGAAACCCCTCGTGGAAACGTGGTCGTCCTCGATGAAGATTTCCCGGATGGCGTAAGCCCAGTCGTCAATACCCCACTTGTGTGGATTGATCTGCTGCCACTTGTCAACGGTCACGTATGCTTCGGGAAGGTCACTATTGAACACGATCTGAGCGCCACGTTCGATGAGGTTGTCAATGGCTTCTTGTTCGCGCGGTGACGCGAGGTCGTATTCGCGTCGTAGCAGCTTTAGCGTTTGGTGTGCGTACTGTGCGGTGGCCGCGTCATATAGCGCGTCCGCTGTTTCCTCGCTGATGGGGGTGTTATCGCTCACTTATATTCCTTTTCGTCTTGTTGCGGGGCTTTGCTGGTGCGATTGTATCACAGTTCTGTGCGTTTTGCGTGGAACCTCGCGTGTTCGTGATGCGGGTAGCACCCGGCAGCTTCACGCTTGTCGGGTGCTTACTGAGCGTCTTATACCTCTCAGATGTGGAGGGTGACGCTCGGTGCGCCGCCGAGGGCGGGCACAAAGTTGGGCGACACAACATCGTTTCGCTTGATGCCGAGCGCAAGCATAGCCTGCGCGGCGATCATCGAGACGACGTAGACGCGGCCAGGAACCGGGTCGGGAAGTCCGATGATCTTGCCCGTGTAGGACAGGTCGTAGACGGGGATGCCGTCAATGGTCTCGGTCTGCTCCTCGGAGAACTCCTCCTCGGCGCGTACCGAGCCGGACGACTCGATAGCAAGGTCGTCCATCCCGTCACGCTTGAACACAACCGGGTGAGGGGTGAGGTTAACGATTTCGCTCACGCCCTCCGGGTCAAGCGTGATGGGGGCGATGTCACCGCCGAACGCCATGTCCTTGCCGCCCTTAAAGCGGGCAAGTCCCTGTAAACGATTGCCGGTCCTTCGCGGTGGTCAATGGGGCCGGGGACGAGAACCTGGTCACGCATATCGGTAAGCGCCCATGCGGTGACGAGCGGAACCAGCGCATACTCGCCCTCACCGACCTCAATGTCGCGGGTCGGCTGGGAGGTGGTGTGCTTGAAGTCGATCTGGACACCAGCAAGGGGGCCGCTGTTTGTCCACACGCCGCCAACAGTATTCGACTGAAGGAACGCGGGGCCGCCGTCCTCGTTACCGATGACGGTGCCGTCGGCGAACTGGGTCGGGAAGTTCATGAAGCCCTTGATGGTGGTGTTCGACATGGTGTTTCTTCTTTCTCTCTGCCCGGAGGAGGTTTTCTTTGTTGCCACCGGGCGGGTGGTTTGGTTTTCGGTGGCGGTTTGTTCCCCGCCGACAACATGTAGTCTACACGTGTAGACGCGAGCGTGCAAGCCAGAAACGCCGTTTTGTAGTGCGGGGCACATGTCGGCTTGGTGTGGTGAACGCCTGGCGAAAACCCCGCCACCAGCATGTCTCGAAAGCTACGGTGGCGGGGTGGCGCGTCCGTCAGCGCCAGTCAGATGAGCGGCGCATATCCGTCAATCATCTTCTGGATGTACGGCTTGATTCCGCGATCTTCGTTCTCGAAGTAGTATGCGGCGTACTCGTCAACGATGTCGGCGATGAGGGTGTCGATTGCGGCCTGTTCTGCTTTGGCGCGGTCGCTTGGGTACATGAGGCAGACTGCGACGCGGTTTTCGTTGTTGGCTTTTTCGGCGTTCTCGTACTCCTCGCCGTACTCGTCAAAGAACATCATGTCGGGGAATGTGGCGGCTTGGATGTCGCGCGTGAACTGCTCCACCTCGTTGATGGGGTTCCCGAGCCATAGGCTTTCGTGGTAGTCGTCGCATCCGTTGACGGTGTGCGTCGTCTCGTAGGTGCGGCCGTCACTCATTTCAACGCGGAAAGTGAGCTTGTGCCGCTTGTATGTGACGTGGTGAAAGATGGCGGAGCACTCTTCCTCGCCGCCAATGGTGTCGTACCATTCTTTGGTCTTGCGTGCCTTGGTGGCTGTGATCTTCACGGCTGTCCTCTCTCCCTCGCTTGCGCGGTTCGCGTATCCCGCTTTGTCTCTTGCCTGTTCACATTGTATCACAAGTTGGGGTGGTTAGCGTGCGACGTTTTTGGTGTTGTGCGGCGTGGCGCTGTATGCAAATGACGGTCACGCATGGTAGAATGGTTGTGTTGGTTCGCCGGGGTGGCGGGCTGGAAACGAACGGAAGGAAACAACAATGGCTATCGTGAACGCACAGTGGGATGGCAAGAACTTCGTCCTGTCGGAGGAGGAGCTGGTTCGCCTCCTCGAAAGCGACATGCGGCTGAACGCCTAGAGCGTGCCGGGGTTGATAACTGGGAGTGGTATGGTGAAGCGCATGGTGAATACTTGATGGAGGAGTGTCCCGGTTTCGATAGCTTCAACGACGTTGTGCGCGATGCTGTCGCTCAGCTAAAGGGCGGCGCATCCGACGAGTGAGCGCCCCGCGTTGGGCGGTTTTGTTGGGGGCGGGGGTGCGTAACCTGCTGCTGTTACGCTCCCCGTCCTGTTTGCGTGTTTGCTGCGCGCCGTGAACGATACTTATGGTATAGTTGGGTATGTTCGCGTGCTGTAAGCGTTTTGTTAATCGCGCGAGCGGAAAGTAAACAAGGGGACTAGCCGATAGAGGGAATGACCTTATGAGCGTAACGGCTTCGGATGAGTTGCGTCGCGTGTGGGGTGGCGCGCGCGTGGATGACGTGTGCGCTGTTGACCGCGCGCTGCGTACCGGCGCGGAGCTTAACCGCTCTCCCGTGGAGACGGCTTCGTATGTGTTTGCTTCTGACGCGTCTCTCAGGCGTGTTGCCGCCGGGCGGCGTAACCTCCCCGGCGTGTTTGTTGACGTTCTTGCGGGTGATAGCAACGAGGGTGTTGTTGTCGCGTTGCTGCGCGCGCACGCTGACCGTGTGGGTGATGAGGCGTTGGCTGAGATTATCCGCTGGCGTCGCCTGCGGGTGACGAGGGTACTGGTAGAGAACCGGCTGCTCACTGACTGGCAGATCAGCGTGATGGGTATTGATCTGATGCGCAACCCGGAGGATTATGAGCGGATGCGCCCGTGGGAGCGCGAGAGCGCTGGCCCGTTCGAGAAGGGCGACAAGCTGGTTGTGCGCGCCCTGCAAGCGCGGTTGGATGCGGGCGACCCGGTTTCTGCTGGCACGCTAGAGGAGCTTGTGGCGCGTCATGGCGGCAGGGTTGCCATGTGGTGCGTGAAACATGCTGACGATTATGCGCTCAGTGACGCGGTGTTGGCTGCCGTTCGGGTGAGTGAGGATGCTGCTCTTGCAGCCGTGGCGCGCGAGGAAACGATGCCTGACCGCGTTCTGTTGGCGGCTATGGGCGAGTGGGAGAGCGCCGCCGTGAAGATCGCCCGCAATAGTGTGGGTTTGCGTCCGTCTGTGCGTAACCGGCTGATGGGTGATGATCGGGGTAAGGTGTTGGCGGCGTTCGCGTCGCGCGCGGACGTGTCGGATGCTGAACTGACGCTGCTCGTCTCGCGGAGCCAGAGCGTTGCTCGTAGTGTTGCGCTCAGGGACGCGCCGCTCAGCGAGAGCGCGCTGCTCGCGGTGGTGAACGCGCTGGATGACGTGTCACCCGTGTTGTCGCGCGCCGATTTGACGCCCCGCGTGTTGGCCGCTGCGTGTGAGCGCGTGGACGCGGATGGGGCGCGCCGTGTCGCTCGGCGCGGCACCGTGGATAGCGCGGTTGCTGCTGGTTTGGCGCGTAACCCGTGGCCGAGCGTGCGGGCTATCGCCGCGAAGCTGGCAGATTTGCCCGCCGACGTGGTGGACAAGCTGGCGGCTGATAGTGATGATGAGGTGCGGGAGGCTGTCGCGGCCCGCGCGGACCTGTCGCGTGAGGTGGCGCGCAAGCTGTGGGAAGGCTCGTTGCCGGGTTCTCGCACGCGTGAACTGCTGTCGAAGAACGAGCGCGTGCAAGCTGGGTGGATGATTGACAAGGCGGGCGAGATGCGCACGTATGAGCTTACTCATTTCGTGACGCGCGGCGGCGAAGGCGTGGACGCGCTGTGCGAGGCCGCTGCCAGCGAGTGCGGGGAGGAGACGCGCACGTGGCTCGCATCGTGGACCGACACGCCGGAGGCCGCTGCCAGGATGTTGGCGGGGGATAGCGTGTGGAGTGTACGTCGCGCGCTCGCCGATAACGCGAGCGTGCCCGGTGACGTGCTGGCTGCGCTGGCGCAAGATTCGGACAGGCGCGTGTCGGAACGCGCGGAAGTGTCGCAAGCGTATGTGCGCGCCGTGCGCGACCATAACGGGGACGACGCGGCGCTGTATCGGTTGAAGGTGGAGCGCGCTGCCCGCGTCGCTGATGAGAGTGTGCGTGCTACTCGTGAGCGCGTGGAGCGTGATGTGCAGGAGCGGTTGAGCGCTGTTCGCGAGCGTAGGGAGCGCGGCGTGCGCGATTATTTCTGGTCGAACTATTCGGAATTTCCGAACAGTTCCCGCCGTCGGGATGCTTCTCGGGGGTGGGATGATTCGCGCGGCGGCGTAGCGCCCGGTAACAAGCCGATTGTGTTTATGGGTGAGGATGAGATGGTGGAGTGTGCGTCTCGCCCTCAGCTGAGCTACAAGGACCAAAAATCACTGGTGGTTTTCGGTGGTGAGCGCGTTCACTTGGCGCTGGCGGGGCGCGACGATTTGTGCGACGATGCTCAGATGGCGCTCGTGGTGCATGGTGGTGGGCGTGCTCAGGTTGCGTTGGCGCGTCGTCGTTCGTTGAGTGAGAGCGTGCAGGTGGCGTTGGCGGTTCACGGTGATTTTGCCGCTCGGCGCGCCTTATCGCGGCGTTTCGATTTGTGTGACCATGCGCGTCGCCTCGTGTCATGACAGGTTCGCGGCGCTGTGTGGTGTGGTTCTCGCCGGTTGTGGTTGCGCCGCCCGCCCTGCGCGTGGTATTCTTATACACGTGAACGGGCAGGCGGTTCCAACGGAACGGATACGCTAACCTCGAACACAAGAAATGCCAACCCAGTCACACCAGCCATTAAGGAGTACGATCATGGAACAGAACAGCAACTTCCCTACGTGGAAGGACGCGCTGCGTATCGCTAAGAGCTTCAGCGCGAGTACAAGCTCCCGATCTTCGCGATGACTTTCCGTGGGTCGTGCTCGTGCTGCGCGTCGCCTGCCAACTTCAACAGGGAGGCGTACCTGGATGAGAGTGTCGCTGAGAAGGAGTGGGATGACGTTGACGCGTATGTCGTGCTCCGTAACTCGTGCAACGGTGCGGGCGAGGCGCGGTTCTACCACGCGGAGGCGGTTACCGAGGGTGGTAAGACGAGCCGCAGGCGCGTTTGGGACGATTTCGGCACGCTGACTGGCGGTCATGATGCGGGCGGTGACCAGTATGTTATGTACAAGCTGTCCGATTCGTTTACGATGGATACCCTGCGCGACCTGCTGACCAAGTTCGTTAACGGTCTGAACGAGGCCGCTGGTTTCGAGGCGTACGCTCTTGTGCTGCCCGACGATGAGACTGAGTGCGCGCAGATTGTTTACGCCTGATCTGCTGGTCGCATAGATTGCGGCTTTCTCCCTTCTCGTGGGTGGTGTTGGGATTGTTCCCACCCGTCTGCGAGAGGGGTTTTGTTGCGTGGTGAACTGTGGTGAGTGCGTGTTGGCGGGCGTGTCTGGCTTGTGTGTGGCTGGGTGCGCCCGCCGCTTTTGTTTTTCTCCTCGGTTTCTCTCCAAGATGATGTCGCCGCTTTGTGCTTGCTTCTACTTGCTTAAAATTTAGAGAAAATTTGAAGAAATTGGAAGTTTTGGGGGTGTGCCGCTATTGCGGTGGCGTGAATGTTGTTCGCGTCACCGCGATAATGTCTGAGCGTGTTTGCGTTTGGGACGCTGGGTGTCGCATGAGTTGAGGGGGGGCTGTATGTCTCGCACTTTTAAGGATCGTAAGTGGACGTTGAAGATGCGCGATAATGGGGAGTTTGTTCCGCGTCCGCGCGTGTATGGTCGCCGGGTGAGTGCGGCTGAGGTGTTGGCTGCGCTTGGTGGTGGGAGTGTGCGTGAGGTCGTGTCGGCGGTTGGTGAGGTGGAGCGTGACAGTGAGGTTGCGCGCTTGGAGGCTGCTGGTTTTGATATGGAGGTGCGTGTGGTGTCTCCGCGTACTTTGGTTGGTTACAGGTGGCGTGATCGTTCGGGTAACTTGTGGGACACGACGAAGGGTGAGCGCGAGGGGCTGCTTGGTTTTGAGTTGGCTCGTGCTCGCGGTAGTGTTGTTGGGTTTGAGCGCGTGTTTTCGCTCCCGGTGTTTGAGGTTGTGGGCGTGAAGGATGTGTCTGCTGCCGAGGATGCTTACGAGGGAAGCGAAAACGAGGCGGCAGATGATGTTTCGTCTTGCGGCCTTGACGCTGACTGTGGCTTTGGCGCTGGTGCTTGCGGCTATGCTGGTGGGTGCCCGTTGGATGACGGTTGCCCGGTGAATGACGGTGCGTGTGGTGATATGTCTGCGTGTGGTGGTTGCCCGTTGGAGGGGTGCGCGCCCGATGGTGATGCTGGTTCCGGTGACGGCTCGTTGTCGGTGGGTGAGGCTGCTCGCCTGCTAGGCGATAGCGTTGTTCGTGCGGCGCGTGAGCGTGGCGGCGAGTTGCGGGCGGCGTATGACGCGTTGTCTGACCCTGATTTTGTGGAGGGGTTGGATTGGCGGACGTTGCAGGATCGTAAGACGGGGCGTGTGCGTCGTAACATCAGGTGGGAGCGCGCGGGTTCGCGTCGCCGTGTGGAGCCTGCGGGTGTGCCGGTTCCGCGTTCGTCGTGGGATGGTGTGGAGGCTCGTGCGGCTGTTCGTCGTGCGCGTCATGATGTGGCGGTGTCTCTTGCCCGGTTGGCTCGTGCTGTGAACAGTGGCGTAGATCCGTTGGATGATGAGCGCATGTGAGCGCCCATGTTGGTGTAGTTTTGCGTTCGCGCGGCTGCGCTTGTATGTTTGTGATATTGGGGTTTCGTGAACTAACTAACCTGTTGGTTTGTTCTGCCGCTGGCTGTGGGTGTTCTGGCGTGCGCGTGGTGTCCGTGTGAGCGGATGGCGTGTGCGCGTGGGGTACTCATGCTAGTGGTAGAAGGAGCTTGTCGTTCCCGCCGGTTTGTGGCGGGTAGAGGAGAAGGAGAATACCTTTTGGGTAAGACTGTGAGTAAGATGCGTGCCGGTCGCGTGGCTGGCGCGGCGTTGGCGGCTTTCGCCGTTGGTGCGCCGCTCGCTGCGGCTGGCGTGAACGCTATCCAGCCCGGCAACCATGTCGGCGAGATTGGTTCCGCTTACGCGGAAAGAAGCCGGACGAGATTCCGGTGGCCGCGTCGAACGAGTTTTACGCCTACGTGAAGGCTGGCGAGCAGTTGTGGATTGACTACAACTTGAACAGTGGTGTGCGTGGCGTGACCGACCAGGACGGTAAGACTGTTACTGCTGGCTCGGACGGGTACTACCCTGCTGCGACGGCGGACGGCGTGTGGAAGATCGCGTATGAGCCGACCACGGACGTGTCGGGCTACATTTTCAACACGGCCGATAAGGGCGACCAGAAGTGGGTCATGGGCGTGTACTCTGGTAACACGCGTCACGAGGGTCGCTTGTGGGTCAAGCGCCTGAACATGTCGCAGCGCTACGACGGCACGTTCAGTGAGCGCACGCTCGGCGGCAACGCCGGTTCGCTCACCCTGTACCCGGTGTCGTCGTCCGGCTACGTGTACAAGGTCGTGTTGAAGGGCATTAACGGCCTAGAGTCCGTTATTTCCGCCACGTCCAGTGGCATCAACAAGGTGTCCACGGTTGACGGTAAGACCGTGTACACGCCGACCAACCAGTCGTATGACACGTGGTACGTGGATAAGGCGTCCGGCTACGACGCGTATGCGCCGAAGTCTGGTGATTTGACTGCGCGTAACTGGCTACAGGCGGAAAACTTTAACGATGCTCCGTCTACGACCGTGTACAATATGTTCTTCGAGGAGCCGTCGAAGGACTTGCCGGAAAGCATCGTCCCGAAGGTGAAAACCATCGCTGACGCGAATGTCACGTGGGAGGGTGACACGCCAACGTCCGGTAACGGGTATGCGACGATCACCGGCCTGGACCCCGAGGTCACCTACGTGTTCGAGGCGGCCGGTAAGAGCCAGGAGTTCACGGGTTCCGACAGCGCGAAGGTTCGCGTGGAAGCCGGGGATAGTATCGAGAAGGTGAAGTGGAAGGTCACCGCGAAGAGCCAGTCGCAGGTCCACATCATGCTCGATGACGTGGAGCGTTTCGGCGGGTTTACGATCACGCAGATGAACGGCTCGACAGCCGGTGACACAACCGTGTACTGGGACGACTCGAACTTGAAGCGCCCCACGTTTGACGCTCGCCCGCTGAGCGCGGTCAGCGCGTTGGAGGGCGTGGACTCGAATACGGCGACCGGCGTTCACGGCTGGCTGGGCGTGACCGACTCTCGCGTTGAGGGTCTTGGTTTGGACTCGCGTGACTTTAACGGCGGTAACTCCGCCACATACGGTGACGGTCGCATTATCGACATGTGGGCGAACAGTGGTGAGAAGCGCGAGTGGGAGGGCGAGTTTGAGATCAAGCAGCCTAACCCGCACATCAGCATTGTTAAGACGGTTCGTGAGCCGGAATACGCTGAGGGTGACACGCTCCACTGGGACTTCAAGGTCACGAACGATGGTGAAACCATCTTGAATGACGTGAAGGTCGTGGAGGACGAGTACACGGGCACTAACCCGCTGACGGACGTGTCGTGCCCGAGCACGACGCTCGCTATCGGCGAGTCCATGATGTGCTCGGCTACCTCTGTCGCGTCAGCGAAGGACGTTGACGCCGACAAGGTGGAAAACACCGCTCACCCCGAGGGCAATGACCCAGGCGGCAAGAGGGTGAAGGGTGACCCGTCTAAGGCGGTCACCACGCCGAAGCCGAAGCCGAAGCCCAACGAGGAGAAGGGCGACCCGCACATCAGCATCGTTAAGACCGTTGATGAGCCGACCTACAAGGCTGGCGACACGCTCCACTGGAAGTTCAAGGTCACGAACGACGGTAAGGTTGACCTCACCGACGTGACCGTGGTGGAGGACGAGTACACGGGTACTGGTAAGGTCGAGAACCTGTCCTGCCCCAAGACCACGCTCGCCGTGGATGAGAGTATGGACTGCTCGGCAACGTCTGTCGCGTCCGACAAGGACGCTGAGGCTGATATGGTGGAGAACACCGCTCACCCGGAGGGTAACGACCCGTCCGGCAAGAGGGTGAAGGGCGACCCGTCCAAGGCTGTGACGAAGCCTGAGCCGAAGCCTCAGACCCCGCCGACGACTCCTCCTGCTACTCCTCCCGCTCCGGTGACTCCTCCGGCTACTCCTCCTGCTCCGCAGGAGAGCAAGCCTGCTGCTTTGCCGGTGACTGGTGCGAGCGCCCTGGCCCTTGCGGGTGGCGTGGCTCTGCTTGCTGGTGGTGGCGCTGCTGGTGTGGCTGCTGCGCGTCGTCGCGGTAAGTGACATGGCGATGCGCGCACGCCATTGTGGATGAAACGGTGCGCTAGTGGTGGGGCGAGATGCTTCCCAAGGTTTTCTTGGGGGTGTCTCGCCCCACTTTATTTTGTCGGTGGCGCGTGAATGGGTGAGGCGAGATATGCTCCCTGTGTGAGGGTATATCTCGCCTCACTTGTTTTCTTTTCTGTGCGCATGTTGTATGTGCGTGTGGTATGATTGTTTCGTTAGGTAAGAGTGTGCGTCCGCCTGAGTGCGCGGGCGATTGTTAGTGGGAGGTTTTCTCATGGGTTCTTTCAGCTTTATGTATGCCGATGGTGGTAAGGAAAACCAGGCGAATATGGTTCCTGGTGATCGCGTGCGCCTGTTGGTGCCCGAGGTGTTTGGCGGTGGCTCCCTGGATGGTATGTACGCCGACTATGGCGAAATCGCGCTCGCCGATGAAACTACCGTTGATGTGTATGAGCTGCTGGCGTTGTGGAACAGTGCCGAGCTGCGCGACGCGCTTATCGGCGGGGCGGGCTTTTGTGAGGAGGAAGTGAACGTCAAGGGTGTGGATGGCGTGTGGACGCCTTTTGCCCGTAATGTCGGCATCCGCGTTGGCTGTTATGATGAGGATATGCTGCGTCTTGATTGGCCGCTGCGTATTGTTCCCGCAGAAAACGGGGATGCCACGTATGAGAACGTGGAGGGCGTGAGCGTGGGCGACCCGAATCAGGGTTTTTATGCGAGGGCGTGGGATGAATACGCCATTTATGATCTCGGCGAGTCGCTGGGCGCGTACCTGAGCGAGTTGCGCGAGAAGAATGAGCGCGAGGGCCGCGTGCCGTGGGGCGATGTTGCTCTGACGGAGGCTGAGCGTGAGCGTCTGGTTGAGCTGCCTCGTATGTCGTAGCGTTTCGCGCTGTCTTTTTGAGCGTCGTCCTGTCCCCTACTTTGTGGGCGCGGGGCGGCGTTTTCTTGTGCTTGCGGTGTTGGTATGTGTGCCGTGCTGTCGCGTGCGGGGTGGTTTTGTCGGTTGGGTGCGTTTCTGCGCCACCGTGGTTGCTGTATAACCCTGTTTATTAGTGGCTTCGCCGTGTTTTTGACCGTTGTTAAATAGTGTTTGTTTTTGGCGGTTTTGCGGGGTTTTCTGGCGTTTTGACGGGTGTGATATTGTTTGCTATTTTTGCGGAGTAACTTGACCTCTAGGTAAAGGATGGCAACCATATATGGTAGCAGATAGTAAGAGTGCGCCCCGTAAGGGTGTGCGTCGTAACGGGTTTGCTCGCGCGCTGTTTGCGTTCACGGCGACGGCGACAATCGCGGGCGGTATCGTTGGCGCGGGTGGCGCATCCCCCGCGTGGGCGGCTGATGCGGGCGTGCAGCCTACGCCGGAAACGGTACGCGCGCAAGGATACAACAAGGTGAGTTTCCAAGACGAGTTCGATGGGACTTCGCTGGATACCTCTAAATGGGGTTACCAGTACGGGTGCTTTGACCCCGCTCAGCGCTCACAGGCGCAGTACACGGACAGCCCTGATAACGTCTCCGTGCATGATGGGCACCTGAACTTGACTGCCCGGTATTCGCCGATGAAAACCAAGTGGGACGGTTCGCAGGTTCCGCGCACATGCAAGAACGGCGACACCACTTATGATGCGCCGTTCACGTCCGGCATGATTACGACCAAGACGAAAGACGGCAAGGTGCTGTATGCAGCGCCGGGCACCGGCTTCTACGCCGAGGCGCGCGTCAAGCTCCCAACCGCACGTTCGTCCTGGTCCGCTTTCTGGGGGACCGGCACCAAGGGTGGCTGGCCCGCTAACGGTGAAATCGACATCTTCGAGAGCAAGGGTTATGACCCGAGCTTCTTGATGAGCAATATTCACACGCCCAGGGCAGGCAACCCCAAGAAAACCCAGCAGCACCAGGGAGCCATGCACGGCGACACTGCCACGTCGCAGAGCGAATGGCACACCTACGGCCTGCTAAAGACCGCTGATGCCATTGAGTTCTACTTTGATGGTCAGATGACGCATCGCGTGAAGATGAGCGACATCAAGGGAGAGAGTAACCCCTTTGCGGACCCAGACAACAACCTAGTCCTCAAACTCAACCAGATGGTTGGCGGCAGCTACTTGGCTAAGCACGATAACTGGTCTGATAAGACGTTTGTTGATGCGACTAAGTTCGCGGATGACTATAAGAGTGCAGATGGCGCTGGTTCGACCATGTACGTAGACTACGTGCGTGTGTGGGAGAAAGACCCGAACGCGCCTACGGTGACGGAAACACCGGCACCAGAGCCAACAGTCGCACCGACCGCCGAGCCAACACCGGCACCGGCTGAACCGACGGTAGAGCCAACCGCTGCGCCGACCCCGGCTCCCGAGCCGACCGTCGCACCGGCACCGTCTCCTGAGCCGACAGTTAACCCTGCCCCAGCTCCCGAGCCAACACCGGCACCGTCTCCCGAGCCGACCGCTGAGCCAGCTCCCGCGCCGACGAAGCCAGCCGACAACAACGCAGGCAACGCGACCGACATTGACACGGGACACCCCGGCGAGGGTACGCCAGCAACGCGCCCCGTCGAAAACACGACAGGCGACAACGGTGCGGCCGAGAAGCCGGACAAGCCGAGCGTGAACGACAACGCTTCAACGGGCGACGCAAACAAGCCGGGCGACAAGCAGCCGGAGACCCCGGCACCGTCAGCCGACAAGCAGCCGGACACAACGGCACCATCGGCCACGCCAAACGGCAACGCGAACAGTGACACCAAGCCTGGGGAAGCCACCCAAGGGAAAGGTGAGGGCCACGAGCAGCCCTTTCGCACAACCCAGCAAACCACAGGCGAAGCCGGTACCGGCGGTCGTCAGGTGGGTTCAGCCGGTGGTTCTCAGGGTGTGGGCGTACATTCCGCATCCGCGCTTCCATCGACCGGCGGTAACGCGATGGTCCTGGTGGCAGCAGCCGGTGCACTGGTGGCAGCCGCCGCAGTGGGGCTGGCCGCGTTGGTGGTGAACCGTAAGAGCAAGCGCGGCTAAACGCCTAGCGTTTCAACGCGGTAACAGGGCCGGGATATACTTCTATTCTTCTATGTGAGGGTGGGGGTGTGTTCCGGTCCTGTTCGTGTCTCCTCGCGCTCGCGGACCTCGCCGCTTGTGCGAGGGGTTCGCTGGTGAGGGTGTGAGCGACAGTGGCGTGTGCGCTCGCGGCGCGGCGACGTTGTGTTGCTTGCGCTTCTTCCTGGTTCATGTCGTTGTTTTCTTGTCTGTTGTTGATTGTAGGGGTTGGTTCCTGTGGGTAATGTTGTGTTGGGGCGTACCGGTGGCCCGCGTGGCCCGTTGTCGGTGTGCAGGGCGAAGCCGGAAAACCGTGGACGCGGCCTATGTCACCATTTCGAGCATGTGACGGTGCCCGCTGACCAGGCGGAGCAGATGATGGAGGCGGACAACGCGGAGAAGGTCGGCGGATTCACGCAGGCGGTTCAGGCGCGCGCCGAACGTGGCGAGTACGATAACAGGTTGACGGCGCTCAACCCCAAGAGCCTGGGTATTACGGACATGAGCGTGTACGGGGAAAGCGGGAAGCCTCTCGCGCCTGTGGTGGCGGGTACCCGGTTCGACCCAAGCGCGAGCGCAGAGAGGACGGCCGCCAAGTATGATGTCACCATTGACGAGGCGCTACAGGATGCGAAGGTCAGAAACCGTATTATGCGCGACGTTCTTAAAGATGCGGTCGCGGAAGGGTTCTTGCCCAGCGAACTCAAGTATCGGGTGTCTGGCGGCAGGAACAGTCAGATGACAATTAAGATCATGGTTCCAGGCACGTATGATAACCCACAGTTTAACACGTGGAGCGTGTCGTATTGGGGGAGTACGGGGATGACTGGCCGTGATGACCCGCGTCATGTGCGTGTGAGTCGTGAGCCGTCTGCGACGAGTTTGGAGCTGCAAGAGCGTGCGCGTGATGTTGCGCTCAGCGTGTTCGGCCGGTACGAGGAGCACGAGGGGGACGGCCAGTGGCATGACTGGCATAATCCGCTGGTGGAGGTTGTGGGCGCTGACGTGAAGCCAGATTTTAACGCCTACTACCGTTACCATGATTTCACGGACGATGAGCGCAGGGAGCTGTCGCGTATTTGGGACACGGTTGAGCCTGAGCCGGTGCGTGGCATGATCGCGCATTGTGAGACTGCGCATCCGAGCAAGCGCCGTAAGCAGCCGTATAACTACTTTATTCGTGGTCGTGTGGTGGAGCGTGAGCCGTTCACGTGGTTCGAGAACTAACTGGCAACGTCCGCGCACTGTGGCGCTTAGCGTGCGTGTTCTCGACGCGTAGCGTGCGCGAGTGTCATTCCGCTCCCCTGTCGTGAGACTCGCTGTACGCGCTTCTGACGGCCTTTCATTACACGGTTGCCTAATCGGGCGCGTGGGCGGTGAAAGCCCGCAGGCGCTCGCCTTGACCCCTTGACGAGGGGTGTGGGGCGGGCTTGTTGCCTGCGGGGCTTCACCGTGCCCGGTATTGTGTTGTCAGCTTGTTGCTGGGGGGGCGCGGGCGGCGGCGGTACCGGCGGCGCTGGAATGGGCGTTGTCGCGCCCACACTGTTACCCCTCGCCGCTGGGTGGCGGTGGCGGGGTGTGGATGCTGCTTCAGCGCTGCCCGTAGGCTGCTTTTTCTCCCAGTCGGGTGGGAGTGAGCGTTTGCGGCCTTCCCACACGGCGAACAGTTCACCGCTGTCGGTGCCGGGTTTGCGCATGTGTTCGGGTGGTTTCACGCCGGGGGTTTTGTGTGGCTGTCCGGGGGTGCGTCCCGCGTACTTGTCTGTTGAGCGAGCGTATCCCTTGTAGAGGCTGTCGTTGTCCATGTGGACGCGCTCATACTCGCCTTCGCCGCCTGTCTTGTCTGCGCCACCGTACCCGTTGAAGCCGAGCGCCGCTTGCTGCCATTGGAAGTGTTTGTCGCGTTCCCTGTAGGCGCGCGCGTGCGTCTCGGTTGCTTTGAGTGCGGGCCTGCGTCCGTTGATGATCTGTCCGAACTCGTAGCCGGGCGCGCTCTCGTGTGGGGTGATGCTGGTCATGCCGGTGTCGGCGACGATTTCCCCGATACTGTAGAAGCTGCCCTCTAGTGGCGTGTCCTCTTTCACGATGATTGTTTCACCGTTGTAGGACAGCTGCGTGCCGATTTCCACGGTGGACGCAGTGAATCGCCCTTTCTGCCCGGTTTTCGGGTCGTCGAATACACGCACCCACGAGCCGCCATCCACTGTGTTAATGTGGGCTTCACCTTTGGCTGTCACGTTCGCTTTATTGGTGGCGTGGTGGATGCCGGTCCCGTTGTAGTCGCGCACGGTGCCGCCGTCCACGTGCTCCACTGTTCCGCCCCTGATCGTGTCAAAGTCGCAGTCCAAAGCGGTGATGACGTGCCCACTGTCGCCGAGCTTGCGGAACCCACTGTTGCGGGCGACGTGTACTACGCCGTCGCACTGGTTGAACCCGGTCTGGTCGGCCTCGTACACGCGTCCCTCGCGGCCGACGGTGACACCCCAGTTGCCGGATAGGTTCACGTTGCCGCGCCTGATCTCAATGCTTTCGCAGAGTCGGTGTTGTGGGATGGTTGGCACGTTCGCGTAGCTGCTTGGCCCGAAGCCGAGGTCGTTGTGTTCGAGGGTGATGTCCTCGTTGCCTCTGACCGCGACGTACCGCGCATCGTCCAGGTCTGGGCCTTGCACGCCGAGTGTGACGAACGGTGTTTCCGCGTCGTACACGAACTTTTCCACCCACTGCTTGCTGTCGTAGGCTTCCTGCTTATGGCGCATGAACTCTGGTGATTTCTGGTCCCACCATTTCACGCCTGCCGCGTTTTGTGCGACCGTCGTGTACACGGTGGGCGCGTTCGGGTCGTCGCGCGGAGGAGGTGTGCGTGTGATTGCGCTGCCGGGCGCGTTGGGCATGTTGTAGTGTTTTTCTACGCCCGTTGCCGGGTCGCGTTCGCTAAAGTACCCGCCGTGGACGCTCTCGTGCAGGTTCCGCTTCATGGCGTCGGCGACGAGCCTGTTCACTTGTTCTTGACTGGCGTTTGGCGAGAGGTTGCTGGACGCGTAGTAGAGGAGCCAGTTCGGTGCTCCGCGGCTGCGTCCGGGCATCCAGTCGGGGTTGCCGGTTTGTTCACGCATAGTGAGAATGTAGGCACGCATCACGGGGTCCGCGAGCGGGTAGTCTCGGTTGACTATATTTTCGCGGTACATGCGGATGTTGTGGTCGTCGGTGGGGAGCGTGAAGCCTTGCTCGAAGATGACGCTGTTGAGTGCGCGCGCTTCTTCTTCGGTGAGCTTCCGGTGTTCGCCGACGTGGTTGCAGCCGCGAGCGCCGAAGAATGATGCGCTGCACGGGGTCCATGCGCCGTCTTTTTGGCGCTGCCCGTATTTGTTTTCTTTGCTTTGTTGTCGCCCATGCTCTTATTGTTCCTTCTGTGTTTTCTCGCGGTTTCTTTGACGCCCGCTTCTGCGCGTGGCGTTAAATGCGCGCTCGCTTGGCTTCCATTTTTGCACCCCACGCACGCCTTGTTGGCGTGGCTTCTTCTATTGTGGTAATATCGTGTGCGAGAGTAGCTATTTGTTGCTTTTTATTTAGCTTCGTGTAGCTTTGTGACTGTTTCTTTTTGAGGGGTTTTGTATGTCGTTTGTTAGTCGGGTGCGCGCCCGCTTGGGTCGCGCGCATGAGCGTGTGATGTCCGCGTCGCGCGGGGCTGTTCTCGCTGTCGCTTGTGTTGCGTCTGCGCTGGTTGTGGCGGCGTGCGTTTACGGCGTGTTGTCGTCGCGCCACGCGGTGACCGTGGTGGATGCGGCAGACGGCGGCGAGGGGCGCGTGGTGGTGTCGTGGGGGCGCACGGTCGGCGACCTGCTCACTGACGGTGGCGTGCAGGTGGGGGACTGTGACCGTGTGACACCCGGCGTTGACGCGCCGCTCGCGGGTGTGGATGCTGTGGGTGTGGTGCGGTGCAGGTCGGCTCTCGTCCATGATGGCGCGGGCGGCGTGGTCGCGGTGGGGACGGTGCGGCCTGACGCGTTGGGCGTGTTGCGTGACGTGGCGGACGCTCGCGGCATGAACATGGCCTCTCGCGCATCCCGCGACAGTGATGACGATAGTGGGCTTGGCGGCGCGACCACCAGCGGAGAAAATCGCGGTGACGATGGTGCGGGCGCTGTTGTTGTGTCCGCCCCGTCTCAGGAGGGTGTGCCCGTCAACAGCGGTAGCACCCCGGTCCCAGTGCGCGTGGTCGCCGACGGCAAGACTGTGAACGGCGTTGCTGAGAGTGGAGCGTCGGCGCGTGACGTGGCCGCGTCCGCTGGCGTGACCGCCTCCCCGTTGGACGAGGTGACTGTGGGTTTGGACACTGACGGCGGCGTGGTTGTGCGCGTGGTGCGCGTGTGGCGCGGCGAAGAAACCGTATCCACAGCGGACAAGGCCGTGGAAGAAAAACGCGACACGGATAGCCTGCTGGTGGGCGAGTGGACGTTCACGCCCGGCGCTGACGGCGCTCACGACGTGACCATGTTCTCGGTGAAGCGTGACGGTGAGCGTGTCCATAGTGTCGTGTTGGGTGAGAACACGGTTGCTGCGCGCCCCGCTGTTCGCGAAGTTGGCACAAAGCCCGTGTCGCCGGAGGTTCTTGTCGCGGCCGGGCTTGACCCTGCGTCGCCCGTGAGTGAGGAGACGGATAGCGCGGGCGTGGTAACGGCTAGGTACCGTGCGCCCCTGTATTCGTTGACGAGCCGGGAGGACGTGGACCGTCTGCTCGGAAAGACCAGTAGCACTGACGGCGCTACTGACGCGCAGGGCGCTTCTGCCGGTGGCGGGTCTCCTGCTTCTTCTGCGCCCGCATTTAACCCGTCTGGGTCGAAAGCTGATTGGATGCGCGCAGCCGGTATCAGCGACAGTGATTTCGGGTACGTGGACTACATTATTTCCCACGAGAGCGGCTGGAATTACCATGCGGTGAATCGTTCGAGCGGCGCGTATGGGCTTCCCCAGTCGCTCCCTGCCGGTAAGCTCGCATCGGCTGGCGCGGACTGGCGCGATAACCCAGTGACGCAGCTACGGTGGGCGAACAATTATGCGGTGGGTCGTTACGGGTCGTGGGAGGCTGCGTATCATTTCTGGACTGTTAACCATTGGTGGTGACGTTTCGGTGTCCACGTTGGCGCGCGTGATTGCGTGCGCGGGCGCGGTTGACGCGGATATAGCGGGTGTGCTATTGTGGTGTTATTGAACCGTTCCGCGCGTTCGCGCGTCCAGGGCGGTTCTTCTCAACCTCGTAGTGAAACGCGGTACGCTCGTGCTAGGGCGTGGAGCTGTTCGTTTCTGCTTCGCCCGGTTTGTCGTGGACTGGTGTGAGTGGAACGTGCGGAAGTGATAGAGGGGACGCCTTTTTCAGCGGTTAAGCTGCGAGTACGATGAGGCCGGGGATGGCGCGACTGTGCCCCGGCCTTTATTGTACCCACAAAAAGGCGGCACTCGCTGGTACACCTTCGCTTCGACAACCGTGGTATGCTTGTAGCTATGAGTCGTGAAGAAAAAGCCGCTCGCGCTACTGGGTGTGCGCGTCCTGCCTTGCCGTCCGAGTCGTTGTCTTACATTTTGGCGCGCGCCGACGCTTACGATGCTATCCGAGCTGACGAGAAGTTTGCTGCGTGGGCTGGTCGTGTTGGTGGTGTGGACGGCGTGTGCCTGCGCGGCTCCTGGCTCCACGGGTTGAACCACGCTGATAGTGACTGTGATCTGTTGGTGGTGGGTGCGAGCGTTGACGATAAGGCGCGGGCGGTGAATGTTCACGCTGGTGGCGTGGATGCGCTGTGCGTGACGGCTGGGCGGTTTGCTCGCCTGCTCGCGTCTGCTGACCAGGTGTGTGTTGAGGCTCGCGCCTACAATGGCGTACTATGGCGTGATGGTGCTGTGGGGCGCGCTCTGGTGGAGTCGGTGCGTGTTCCTTTGCCGTTGTTGGTGGCGCATTACCGGGGGCAGGCGGAGCGTGATCGTGCTGCGCTCGCGTCTGGGCGCGGCGATGTGGGTCGGCTGGTGAAGTTGGCGCGTAATGTCGTGCGTCAAGAGGCGTGCGCTGACAGTCTCACCGAGCGCGGCGTGTTGCCTGTGGTGTCGTGGCCGTTGGTGTTGGATGGGGTGCGCGCATTGGCGGGCGCGGGCGTGGCGGATGCCGGTGTGTTGTCGGGTGTGGAGCGTATGGCTGGTCTGGGCGAGTAAACGGCGAGTGTGGCGCGCATCTCACGGTTCGCTGTTGTGTGGTAGCGTGTGTGCGTGTTATTGTTGGGTTATAGCAAGATTGATAGCCTTGGCAAGTTATTGTTGTCATCTTGATAATGCTTTACGCTCCTCCATGCGGACGTTTTGAGTGAGGGTCGCTGCCGCCACGATGGGACTGAGCGCGTACCTCCCTGCCGCATCGGGGAGCGTAAAAAGTTTTCTCACTCGCTTTTCACACCACGATGTTGTGGCGTTCCTATCTTTTCTTGTCCGCGTGTTGGCTCTGCGCACGAGCGACGAATCATGTACAATGGTGTTCAGTTAGAGGAAACGAAACGGAAAGGTATCCTCATGATTCTTGTGCCCAACGCTTTTTTCGTCGTTATGTTCATTGTGTTGGCTGTTATGGCTGTTCTGATGCTGCGTCGTGGCGCGGTCGCTGAGGCCGTGTTCGCGACTGTTGCGGCCGTGGGGTGTGCGCTGCCGCTTGTCGCTATCGGTCTGGCTCCTGCCGCCCGCGAGGGGAACATGGTTGCTGCCGCTGTCGTGGTTGCCGCGTACATTCTCACGTATGTGTTCACGCTTGGCGGCGCGGCGGGCATGTTTGTGTTTTCGCGTGCTCGCATGAAGGCGGCGCTCGCTGAGCTGGAAGGCGAGGGCGAGTGACTATGCGAAGCGCGGCTGCTGAATTGTCGATGGTGACCCTCGTCCACAAGCGTGACGCTCTCACTGGTAAGCGTCTTGCTGGCGGGGCGCTGCCTGGTATGGGCTTTGCTGGTCCTATGGGCGCGGGTAAGGATACGACGGCCGGTGCTCTCGCTGACCTGTTGCGTCACCCGTCTGTGGCGCATGTCGCTGGTGGGCGCGCGGCGCGTCGAGTGGCGTTCGCTGACGTGTTGAAGCGTGAGGCGTACCGTCAAGCGTTGGCGGTGAAAAGTATTCTCGCGCTACGTAGCGGCGTGGAGACCGCGTTGGATGTGGAGCGCGCCATCGTGGAGGATGAAGCGTTGTGCGCGGCGTTTATGCCTGCTGGCGCTCCCCCCTCCCCGGCGGTCTCGTCGGCGCGTATTGCCAGATTGTCGCGGACACGCAGCGCGAGGGCGACACTGGCGCGTGGGACGAGGAGACGTTCATCGCGTCAAAGACGCCGGCGAAGCGCGTCGCCTATCAGCTTCTTGGTCAGGCCGTGCGTCGCATGGACCCTGGGTATTGGGTGCGCGCAGCCGTCGATAGCGTGGACTGGGGGAGCGAGTTCCCTATTTTCACTGACGTTCGTATGCCTAACGAGGTTTCCGCTTTGTATGATGCGGGCGCGCCTGTCGTGTGTTTGCGCGTGTCGCCCAAGGTGCAGCGTGAGCGCCTGCTGGGGCGTGATGGTTCTCTGCCGAGCGACGCGGCGTTGGCGCATGAGACGGAGACGGCTCTTGATGAGGCTGTCCAGTGTGGCGCGGTCCTGGTTGTTGACGCGTCGCAGGGGAACGCTCACCGGGTAGCGTTGAGCGCGCTGAAAACGGTGGGCGCGCTGTAGGGCTCGTTGACATAAATGGCGTTTTATCAAGTGGAAGGTGATGGTTAAGGTGTTTGTTCTTGCTCTTATTGTGGCGGTCCTTGTTGGTGTGGCGGTGGTCGCTGGCGGCGTTTACGTTGCTCTGTTCGCGTTCGCTGCTCTAGCTTTTAACTCGACGCTTGGCGGCAAGACGCTGAGGTGTTGGGTGCTGCTGATTGCGTCCGTTGTTGTGACGCCGTTCGCGTCCGTGGGTGCAGGGTACGCGGTGTTTCAGGGAATTATGTCCCTCGTGTAGTCGTTGTTGACTGCGTGGTGAATGTGGGCGCTGACTGTTAGTGTGACACGTGTCTCGTTGCCTGCGTGTTGCGCGCCTGGCGCGGGCGTGTTATTGTTATCGTGATAGACCTCCTTCCGGGCCTCTCCCATATATCGCATGTGATGTACGGTGATTGCACAAATGGTTGGAGCCGTGAGGAGAGGCGGCGTTTGCTCGCCTCCGCCCCGTAGCCGGTAAGCGCTTGCCGGTTGCGGGGTTTCTCTTTTGTGTGCGACACCCGAGCGTATGGTGTATAGTGGCGCGTGTCAGAAGGCGGCGGGCGAGGTTGTGTTCGCGCCGCGTCGCTGTGTTAAGCGAAGAATGGAGTGTCCTCTTATGTCGGTGACTGCTGGTGTTATCATGTTCCTGATGTCGGCGATTGTTGCTATTCCGTGCGCTATCGCTGCTGGTGCTTTCGCTCGCGAGCCTGGCGTTCCCACGCTTGGTAGGGTGATGCTGAGTGCGCTCGCGGTGATTCTGGTTGCGTTGCCGTTCGCTTTGGCGGTAGGTGCTGGTCAGCTCGTGGCGTGGATTATGTCTCTCGTCGGCTAGGTGCGGCGTGTTGCGCGCTTGGTGTGGGTGTGCTATTGTGATAACAACAGATCCCCGGTCCGGCCTCTTAGCCGCGTAAAGTGGTTAACGCACAAATGATCAGGGCCATGCAAAGTGAGGTGGCGTCCTTTGGGCGTTGCTTCCGCCCGCAGTCGGAGGTGGTACCGCTTCCGACTGCGGGTTTTCTATTACCCTACGGGGAAGCGAAACGCTGCTATTGCAGCGAAAAACATCGTTAAAGAAACGTGAAAGAAGGGGGTGTCCTGGTGGGGCTGACTGGTGTCGTTGACTTGGAGTTGCCGGAGGCGGCGTACACGACGGGTAAGTCGCCGTCGCACGCGCGCGTCGCAAACCTGCACGACTGCTACAAGGGTGTGACGCGCGGGGATGTGTTGGCGCTCTTGTCGGCTGGCGGCATGTTGCGTGAGCGTGTGAACGGTGGCCGCGTGCAGCGCATGATTCCGACGCAGGACGCGGTGGATGCTGGGTTGGTGTTTCGCTGTGGCGGGGTTGCGTTGTGGGGTGTGGATGCGGTGGCTGCGTGGGCGCGCAAAAACGCGGGCATCAACCTTGTGCGAGGGTACGCGAACCAGCGGGTGAAACAGCCTGGTGCGGGGAGTGACGGTTTCGTGTCGGCCACGGACTTGGGGAAGCTCTTTAACGTGGGTGGTTCCACGGTCGGTAAGTGGCTGGATGCTCTGGGTGTGCGTGAGAATGGTTTGCCGACGAAGAAGGCGGTGAAAGGTGGGTTGGCGCGGGTCGCTGAGATGAACAGTGTTGGCGATTCGGGGAAGAAGGTGGCGCGTCGTTTCGGCTTGTGGGCGTTGGTGCCGGTGCAGGAGATGCTTATGCGGGCGGGTCATCCGCTTGATTTTGATTGGAAGGCCGCGCAGAAGGGTAAGGGCCGTAACAGTGACGTGGAGACGGTGAGTGTGAAGGCGGAGCTGGACGCTCATGTGGCGGCTGTGCGTGCTGCTGTGAAGGCTGGTGACGGCGCTGCGTTGGCGCAAGCGGTGGACGCGGTGCCTGAGCGTTTTCGTCGCCCGGTGGAGGCGCGCCTGGGAGTGCCGGGGTTCATTACTGAGGGTCGTTGGCGGGCTGCGTGCGCGTCGATGCGCGGGCGGTGAAGCGCGCCATCCGTTGAAGTGGTTAAGAAAACGCCGGACCCGCCAATCCCCTATGTGAGGGGCGGAGGGTCCGGCTGTTTGCTACCAAGGGGAGAGCGGCGACTGCTTACGCCTGCGCGCCTCGGCGTTCGGCAAGGAGCTGCGAGACGGCGAGTGCGGTTTGTGCGCGCCCGTATTCGGGGTGCTCGGCTTGCACCTGCTCCCACAACTGCTGGGTGAGGGCGAGGCGTTCGCGGCCCTGCTCGGTACCCCACTGCGCTTGTTCGGACTTTTTGAGGCGGCGTTCGATGGTGCGCGCGGCTTTCTCCTCTGCCTTGCGGCGCATGACGTTGGGTGCCTTGTCTACGGGGGCGTTGTGTGTCCAACGGTTCACGACGTGTGAAATGTGGTCGGTGGTTGCCATGTGGTAGTCGCTGAGGCGCGGGAGCGTCTGCCTGAGCTGGCTGGGCGTCCAACCGGCCTGTAGGCGCTCTGCTGCCATCGCTTGCACGTGGGGGCTTGTGGCGGCAACCGCGTAGTAGTGGGGGGAGGCACTGTCGCGCCGTCTCGTAAGCACTGTCGGTGTTGTCGAGGTTGACGAACATGGTGTGTCTCCTGCTGTTTGCGTGTCAGTGTTTTCCTTGCTGGTTATAGTGTACCACATGTTCGGTGGTGTTGCTTTGTGTGCCGCCCATCGTGTACGCGTATGCGTGTTGTGGCGTGTCGGGTCATGGTGTGGTATGGTTCCGTATGTCGGATATGTTTCGCCACATCTGTATGTGGGTATGTGAAGAAAGAGTGTGAACGATCAGCGTGTTTGTTCGAGAAGTCCCTTTTAACCTTCCTGTGTTTACGCTAGTGGCTTGTCTTGTTTTTATGGCTGCCCTTTTAGTCGGGTATGCACTGAGCGATGATAAGAAGCTGGGCGAGACCATCAATAAAGTGTTCATGCAATTTGTTGCGCCCGCTGGTCTTATTGTCGTCGCGGGTGCAATGGTGGCGCACGCCGTACTGTCGCATCAGCGCCTCGCCGCCGAGGGCGACTATGAGAGTGTGGGAAGTTACGCGGCGACTGTGACGCGCGTGTACCCTCATGCGGTGGAGGTGGAGACCGAGTTCGGCGTGTCGCTCCCTGTTACCGCCGCTATGATGCCGGAGGGCGCGAGCGTGGTTGGGGCTACTGTGACGATTGATGTGTCTAGGCTGTCGTCGAAACCAGGACTTGAAGTTCAGCGCCCTAGTGGCGACGCTTCATCGGCCGATTCCGGTGAGCCGATTTGTTGAAAACGACACTTGCAAGTCGTCGGGTGTGCTGTCGTGCGCGGAAGCGTTTGGTGACGCTAAGGGCGACACCGGGTTTTTGCCAGGCGTGTATTACGGTGTAACCGGCGTTCACGCTTCGTGACGTGGGTACTATCCGGCGCTCGCTTCTGTGGGGCGCACCCAGTGTGGTTCTCGATTTTACTACGAGAGCGCGTGGCATGTTTCGGCGCGCGTGGTTGGCCGCGTTGTGGTATGATCGTGTAAAGGATAGGGCGCGTAAACTGTCGCCTCAAGTGATTACTGAAAGGTTTTGACAATGCTTGTCTATGAGCATATTGCTGCATGGGAGAAGAAGGCCACCAACGTGGTTTGTGTACTCCTGATTGTTGGGGCGGCTGTCATCTTGATTGTTGGCTCCTCGTTTCCAATGGTTACGGTCGCGTTCTGCGGGGCTGTGTTTCTGTGCGCTTATTTTGTGGTGCTCATTCGCGTGATTGCGCCTGACATGGTGCGGAAGGTTCTTCCGGTGCCTGACGAGTTCTATAAGCCGCTGGGTGTGTTTGACGCGACGGTGAGGAATGTTGCGCCGCATGTTGTAGAGGTCGAAGCAGATTCGGGCGCTGTCTTGTTCGTTGACGCGGATAGCGTGCCGGAGGTGTCGCTCTTCCGTGGCGCTCGCGTGGAAGTTGATGTCGCTGCCGTTGTGTCGCCTGCTGGGCAGGGGGACGTGCGCGCTGATGGCGTGGGTGGTTTCGTGACGCCCGCAAGTGCCAGTGTACGGCGGGCTATGGGGCGGATGTTGCTATGGGTGACGAGCCGCGCGGCAAGTGGGGCGGTAAGGCGCGTTTTTACGCGGTGACCGCTGTTCGAGCCGCCGACTGACAGTAAAACCTATCAACGGAAGGTGAATGATTATGGGAACGGTCACGTGGGATATTGCCCCCAGTTTCCCTGCCGTGCTGCTTACAATGTTAGTGTCGCTTGTGGTGGGTGGTGCTGCGTCATACGCGTTCTACCTATGGTTGGATAAGACGGATGCGACGGCGGGCGGATGCGCGACCGTTCAGACGGTGATCGCTTTTGTTGCGGCTTTCACGCTCCTGTTCGGCAACTCTACAATGGGCGAGCACACGGTGAACGTGTCTGAGCTGGCGCACGTTGGCAGCTATGATGGCGCGGTGACGGAAGCAAAGTACGCGGATGTGAAGATTGAAACGCGATATGGCGCTGTCGTTGAAATGCCGCGAGAAGCGCTAGGCGAGGATGCGGCCGCTGGCGACGAGGTGACAGTGGATGTCTATTTGCTGCCGGGTGGTGACGATCTTCCGTGGTACGCTTCGCGTTCTGAGATTCGCCAGAATGACGGGTGGGTGGATGGCTACAAGGGCGATGGAGCTATCAGCCTCGTCGTATCCTCTGGCGCGTGCGCGGCGAAAGATGAGAACGGATACAAGTGTGCGGTGACGTACCGTCAGGCGTTCAGCGGCGGGAGCGGGTATTACCTCATTCAGGTGTCGCCCGCTGGTGATGGCGCGCAGTAGGATTGTGTTCTCGCGCCACCTCGCGTGAGAGCGCGTGTTTCTCGTTGCCGGGTGGCTATTAGCGTGTTACGTCAGTGGCCCGGCGGTTTGGCTGTCGGGTCGCGGCCCGTTGGGTGACTGGGCTTACAGTGTGTCGCCCGCGTGCGTGGGGTGAGATGCGTGTGTGTTGTGTCTCCCCCACGCTTTCGCGTATGTTCGCTCTCGCGATTCTCATGGTCGGCGGCTGGGTTTTTCTCATCTCGCGGCCCGCGTGGGCGATTGCAGCATTGTTAGCGCTCGGTTGGTCACGTAGCGACTGTTCGCGTGCGAGACACGCATCTAACACGTGTTAGTTGCTGTGTTTGCCCGCCTGTTCGCGCCCTTATCGTGTGTGGTTCGCTTTGGGCGCTTTTTGTGCGCCTGGCATTGCGTTTGGCGTCTGGCGCGCGACGTGTTCCTGTGGTACCATGACGGAGATAGTTGTAGTGGGCGCACACGAAAGGAAACGGAATAATGTTTGCGCGTATCATGGGTATTGTCAGCCCGAGTATTTTTCTTGCCTCGTCAACACTTCCGATTTTCCGTTGCATGTTCATGAGACATATGGTAGCATGAGAGTTATGTCCACTAAGAAAAGCAAGACGGCACAGCGCAGGGAAAGCATCGCAGATGCCTCCCCTCAGCGTACCCTCGTGCTCCCATTGGACATTACACCTGAACAGTACGGGGTATTCGACGGTCTGGCTGACTCTTACAATCGGATGTGGGGGTCGCTCGTCTCATGGTGCAACCGTAACCGCTGCGTCAACCGAGCCAAGGTACAGAAAGAGAATTACGCGAGACTGCGCGCCAAATACCCCGAGCTTCCCTCCCAGTTCGTCTGCATAGCTATACGTGACGCGGCGGGAGCCGTGCGCTCGTGGAACTCAAACCATCCGAAACGACGGTGGAGCCTCAAAGCGTCGCGCAGGAAAAAGACCATCAACTACGACCTGAGAGTCGTGTCTCTACGCGGCAACCTACTATCGTTGAGCGCCACGCTCGGGCAGAAGCGACAGCGGATACTATTGCCCGACATTCCAGACTGGTTCGACAGCAGGTATCCCGAGCGCAGCTTGAACGCGGCGAAACTCGTGCTGGACCCGGACGGTCACAGTGCGAGCATTAGGCTCATCTACCGACTACCACAGTCCACGCCCGTCGAACAAGGCGACGTGCTAGGCGTGGACTTAGGGCAGCACGCTCTCTCGCCACCGATTCGAGAGGGGGTGAAATCTCCTACTCTCACATGCAAGGGGTGAAACGCCGCTACGCGCACAACAGGAAAACGTTGCAGGAAAAAGGCACCCGAAGCGCCCACCGCCGACTACGGGCGATGGGGCAACGGGAAAAGCGGTTCATCCGCGACACCAACCATTGCGCGTCAAAACAATTGGCGAACACCCCAAACATCAGTGTCATCGCGTTCGAGGACTTGACGCACATCCGCCGCCAAGCAGTAAAAGGCACCAAGACCAGCAAAACGCGACGCAACATGCTCAACCAGTGGCCGTTCTCCCAACTGCAAGAGTTCACGGCATACAAAGCCGCGCAGAACGGCATCAGGACAGTGATGGTCAACCCGGCCTACACGAGCCAGCAATGCAACCATTGTGGGCACGTGGACGCAGGGAACCGAGACCGCGCAAGGTTCGACTGTCTGACATGCGGGCACAGCGACAACGCCGACCACAATGCGGCACTGAACATACGCGACAGAGCAATACAAAACCTTGGATAGACCCAAGGTCAGGGTGCAGTCAACCACCCATGATGGATGGGGCACCCGCGATAGCCTCCACTAAGGGAGAGTCGCGGGAGCAAAGCCCACGTCCAAGCCGCGACGCTAGTCGTCACGGTAGTTGACGGGCGCTTATCGCTTTCGCGCGTGGGACGTGTTTATGCTGTGGTTCATCGTTGACGCGATGCTGCTCAGCTCGTGGGTCGAGCTGCTACGCAAGCGTGTAGGCGACCTCGCGGGTAAGAGCGAAGAGTAACGGCGGCCCCGGTTCGCTACCGTGCGCCTACGAGTGGCACGCGGCGGTGAACCGGGGAGTCTGAGAGAAGAGGGGCGTTGTAGCCGTGGGCATGGTGAAGGTAATGCGCGTTCTTTCCGTCGTGAACCCGCTTGTGTTAGCGGTTCTGGTCGGTTTGTGGGGGCGCGCAGCCGTAATGGAAGGGCGCGTTGTTGGCGGGGCGGTCGGTGTCGTTTTCGCTATCGTGCTCGCGTCGGGTGTGTCTGCTGCCATGTGGATGGGCAAGAATGTGCCCATGATGGTGAGGATTGTGCGCGCAGATGGCGGTAGCGTGCCGCGCGTATCCTGGCGCAAAGAGCTGTCTGAGGCGCGAGGCGATCTGGTGAAGCCTGTCATTTATCTCGCATTTTGTGCGCTTCTCGCTGTCGCGCTGGCTACTGTGCCTGGCGGTGGCGTGAGCCGCGCGTGGGGCGTTGCCGCTTTGGTGGTGATGGGCGCTGACCGGCTGCTATGTGAGGTGCTGAGCGTTATCATGCGGGCGCGGCTGTTTGCGAGTTTTGCCGTGCGCTACGCGGGCGAGGGTGACGTGTCGTGATGGTGTTGTATGGTGCGGCTCGGCGTAGTCGCGTGCGTCGCATTGTTTTGTTGGCGCACACGTTCGGATACGCCGTGTTGTTGGGTGTTGTCGCGTGCGTTGTTGACGCGGGCGTGTTGCGTGGCTTCCTGGTGAGCGTGGGCGCTCTCATGTTGTGGTATTCCATGTCGTCGTGTCGCGGTCTGCGCAGGTCGCTGACGGAGGCGAGTACGGCATGGGAGACTGTCGTGTACTTGTTTTTCGTCCTGTGGGATGTGTTTGCGGCTCCCGTCGGGTTGATGGCTGCGCTCATGTTGTCGAGTGTTGCGTCGGGCGCGTGGTCTTTCGTGCTGCTGTTCCTGTGGGATGGGTTGGGTATCGTGTTGAGGTTTTTCTTGCGCTCGCGCTAGATGTGATGTGTTGGTGGCGTGATGAGAAGGTTGGTTGCTGTGTATGTGACTCGTGAGTTGGTCTTTGCAGCGTTTGTTGCCATGTATTTGTCGTCGGTTCTGATTGCCGTGATGTGCGCGGGTGTTACCCCGGTAGCTTTGTGGCATTTATCGTTTCTCTGCTATGCGATGTTATACGTATTGCTGCCGCTTATCTTCATCGGCGGATCTGTGAAGATTGCGTTACTCCTGTATCGCGTGCTTTAGGTGGGTGTAGTTGGGTGGCAAGCCCATCGCACCGCCTTTCGACTGCGTTCTCTGACTCGTCCGAGTGTTCGTCGCGCGCCACGCGTGCGCTCGTGCTATACTGGTTCCTGTCGGAAAGAAAACACTCAGGAAGAGGAAACACCATGCTTACTATCGCGGCTAAGGCTGCTCGCTACTTCACGGTGGCCGTGTACGCTCTCGTGTGCTTGTGGTTCGTATTTGGGATTGGGTCGGTGAGCGCTGCGGGCGGGTTCCTTGTTGCGGTCCCAGTCCTCCTTATGGCGTTCGGGAAGGTCGCGCGTTGGAACAACATCGTTGCCGCCGCCTACTATGATTGCCGCATCAGCGAGTCGCGTAATAGTGCCCTGACGCGTGCCATTACGGCGGTGATTGCGGCTGCGATTGGTGGTGCTATCGCCTACCTGTTCTACTACTTGTCCACGCGCGTTGGTGACGCGTCGCCGTGGTGGTACGTGTGGCGTTTCCTCATGGCTGACACACTGTTCGTCGCGTGGTCGAACGTGTTTTGCGCAGTGTTCGCGCTGGACGCGGCTGGGGGCAAGAAGATGCGGAAGCTCTCACGTTGAGGCTGTCAAAAAGAGAGGGGCGCATACCGCGCCCCTCTCTTTGTGTGCTCAGTGTGCCGTTCGGCACCAGCTTCGGCTGTTTATGTAGCACATGATTGTCAGTATTTCGGATGGTTGGCTGATGGTGAGTGACACGTCCGCGAGTGGCGCGGCTGGGTCGTTGGAGTCCCAGTAGTGTTTGCGTTGTGCCCATTCCTCTTCGCTGATGTTCTCGTCTGGGTCAGCGTTGTCCCAGTAGGAGAAGTCGCGGCACCAGTCCTGCATTTCGAGGGCTTTCTGGTAGGCGTTGCTCTTGGAGTACACGTGGAATACGGTGGTGTCTCCTGGACCGGCCATAAGGTATGCGTCGTAGAAAATATCTGCTCGGTTCGTTTCCCCTCGGTTTTGTGGAGCGCGTCGAGGTACCCATATAGCTGTGCCACCACGTCAATGGCGTCTGGCTTGCTAAAGTATTGTCCATCGTATTCGATTGGTGGGAGGATTTTCCTTTTGTTGGCCCGCTTGTTCGATGCGGACGGGCTACGGAACGGTGTGTCGTTCCATGCTGCCTGCGGATTGTCGTCCAGGATGGTGAGTAAGCTGTTGGTGTACGTGTTGAAGCTCTCCCGGAAGATTGGTTCGAGTGTTTCCCTGATCGCCTGTTCTGCGTTGAACGGTGAAAGGTCCGTGATAAACCAGTTGTGCGCTTTGATACTCATGTCTCTTTGTTCCTGTTTGTCTTGCTTGGTTGCGTCGTCTCTCGCGTTAAGGCTGTAACGGTGACTGTTTGGAGTGTGGCCGCCCGCGCGTGCTCGTTTGTGTGTCGCGTGGGCGGCCTCTCTGTTTGCGTGTGTCCGCCGTCAACGGGTGGGCGGGCGTGCGTTAGTCGCGGTTGGCGAGGATGATCGCGTATTCGCAGGGCTGGGTGAAGCCGACGGCGCTTTCGCTCGGAGGCGTGTACGGCATGGCGTCCCAGTATTTCTTGCGGCGCTCCCACTCTTCCTCGGTAACGTCGTCGTCTTTGTCGGTGTTGTTCCAGTATGAGAAGTCACTGCACCAGTCTTGTGTTTCGAGGGCTTTCGTGTAGTCGCGGCACTCGGAGAACACCTTGAACACGATGGTGTTATCTTCGGGGCCGCGCATGATTTGTACGTCGTAGAAGATGTCCACGTCACTGATGGTTCGCGTCGCGCTGTTTTTGAGTTCTGTCATGCGCGTGTAGAGCGCACGCACGAGAGCGTATGTGTCGCATTGACTGTAGTCTGTGATGTATTCGTGGAGGATGCGCTGGTTGTCGGATGGTAGGTTGACGGGGAACTCGTCAAGGTCAGCGTCCTCCCATGTGAGGTTAACGTTGTATCGCAGGCGCTCGCTCAGGCGCTCCTGTTGCTGCCGGAACCTGTCGAGAAAAACTGGTACGATGGTTTCTCGGATGCGGTCTGCCGCGTCAAACACGTTGAGGTCGGTAATAAAGTAGTCGTAGGCTTTGGTGCTCACGGTTGTGTGCTCGCTTTCTTTCTTGGCCCGGCGGTTGTGCTGGGCTTGTGTTTCATGTTGTTCCCTATGGTATAATAGTTGACGTCTGATTGGCAAAGGTTCGTGCGCAATTTACTTGCCGGTGGTGGGCGGCGGTACCCCTGTGAAAGGGCGGTGCTGCCGCCGTTTTGTTGTGTGTTCGCGCGTGTTTGGTGAGGTTTTGACGCTTTGGTGTGGGTAGGCATATATTGGTTGGTGGAGTATGTGTACTACCGCCTTGTTGTGCGCGCGTTTTGGATGCGCGCGCCTGGTGACAGAAAGGCGGGTGTCCTATGGCGAATGTGAAAGGGTTGTGTGACTGTGGCGGCGAAAAAGAGCGTGAAGGGCGGGCGTGGTTTCCGTGAGGAGAAGCTGCAAGTCCTGTCTGACCGCGAGCACCTGTTGGCGAAACTGTCTTTGACGTTTGGCGAGCAGGAGGATGACGGAGAGACGGTCAGCCGTCAGAAGCAGAAGGCCGTCATGGAGACGGTCGAGAACGCTTTTGACCAGGTGCTCAAAGGGTACGCGACGCGCGTGCGAGTTAAGTTCAATAAGGACCGTTCGTTCACCGTGCAAGATAACGGTATTGGATTGCCGGTGTCCGAGCAGACGGACGAGCATGGCGTGGTGGGTTCTGGCGTGTATTATGCGATTGGCCGCACGAAAACGTCCAGTAATTTCAGTTACGAGCACCCGTCGGTGGGTACGAACGGTGTTGGTTTCTCGTCCGTCGTGCTGATTGCCGCTCGTGTGGATGCGGTGACGTGGAAGGACGGCCGCGAGTTCCGACTCTCATTCAAGGACGGTCAGCCGGGGTATTTCGACGCGGAAAACGGGCCGGATGACGAGTTTACACAGGTTGACCCTCGTGTGCTGCACGAGAGCGCGGATACGCGCCCTAAAGCGGAGCGCGCCGGTTGGGAGGAAGGTACCAGGTTCACCGTGTGGCTGAACGATAGCGTGTTCCAGTCGGATAACCCGTATTCGGATGTGGACGCTGCGCAGAGGGTGAAGCGCACATGCGCGCTCACCCCCGGCATGGAAGCAACCGTCACCAGCTACCAGGAGCTTGCAAGTGGCGCGGGCGAGGCTGCGAACCTTGGTGGCGCTGTGGATGAGAAGGCGGGCGCGTGGACTGCCACCTACAAGTTTGAGGGCGACGAGGGCGTGCAAACCCTGCTAGGGGATGCGGCCCCGCGTAAGCTCGCCACAGATCCGTTCCACGTGTCCGCGTCCAGTGAGGTGAAGGTTAAGAAGTGGAACGTTCCGATTGCTGCGGACCTATGGTTCACGTGGTGTGACGCGCCATCGGAGCATGTGGAGACGTTCAACAACACTGTGTTTACGCGCCAGGGCGGCAAGCATTACGTGGCGTTCCAAAAAGCGCTGACGGCGGCTATCAACAAGCGCCTGCGGTCCATGAAAAAAGGTTTGAGCGTCAAAGACCCGGACGTGACGTATGAGGATGTGGCGCACGGCCTCGTCGCCGTGGTGAGCACGAGGATGCCGGGCGCAACCTATTCCAACCAGGCGAAAGACCAGTTGGATGGTGCTCCGTCCGTATCGAAGGCTCTCACGAAAATGATGAGTGGCCCGCTAGAAGAGTGGGCGATGGGGCGCGACAAGAACGTTCCGGCAGTGTGTGAGCGCGTGTTGAAGGCGGCTCGCGCCCGGTTGAGCGCGCAGAAGAAGGTGGATGCGTCGCTCGCGTCTGCGAAGATCGCGAAAGCCGCGTTGCCTGCGAAGCTCGTAGAAGCCGAGGGTGCGGGCACTGGTGCGACGACGTTCCTGATGGTGTGCGAGGGCGATTCGGCTGTGTCCGGCTTGAAGCGCGCCCGCACCCTGGATTGCGCTCTGTTGGGTGTGCGCGGTAAGGGCATTAACGCGTTGAAAGCGTCCACGGAGAAGGTGCTCGCTAATGGTGAGGTGAAAGACCTGATTAACGCTGTTGGCGCGGGTTTTGGCGCGTCTTTCGACCTGGACGCGATGCGTTACCCTGGGGGCATTGTGATTGCGACGGACGCTGACCCTGACGGCTCCCACATTGCGACGCTCCTGTACGTGATCGTGGACAAACTATTCCCCGGTCTTATTGACGCTGGCCTGTTGTTCCAGGTGAAAACGCCGCTCGCTGTCGTGTCTGTGAAGAACGGCGACGGGCAGGGCGGCGTGGTGGAGTTGCCCGCGTTCACGCTCGGTGAGGCTCACGACATGATGCGTCAATTGGCTGACGCCGGGCTGTCGTATTCGACCGACTACATGAAGGGTCTAGGTGAGTCCACGAGCGAGCGACTACACCAGTACGCGTTCAGCTCGGAGAAGTGCTGGCAGCGGGTGGAGCGCCGCGACATGGAGGAAACCGAGCGCGTGCTGGACGTGATTTTCGGCGGCGACACAGAAAAGCGCAAAGAGTGGATCATGGGCTTGGATGCTGGCGTGGAAGTGTCGGACTGACGCGAACAGCAAACAACTAGCATCACCTGGCGGTAAGAGGAAAGAAAGAGCAACAAGAGCATGGCAGCAGGTAAAACAGTTAAGCTGACGAAGAGCCAGCAAAAACTCATCGAACAGCTACAGGAGAGCGTCGGCCAGAGGACAGGTATTGTCGCAACCAACAGTGCCGACTGGCTAGAGGACAACTATGGCGAGTACGCGCTTTCAACGGTCGCGTCGCGCGCTATCCCCAGCGTGTATAGTGGCTTCAAAGCCGGTCCACGCGCGCATCCTATGGACCGCCCTCACCAATAACCTCACACCATCGGCGAAGCATAAGAAAACCGCGTCGTTCGCGGGTCTCGTGCTCGCTTATCACCCGCACGGTGACGCGAGTGTACAGGAGGCCGTGTACACGGTGGCGCAGCCGTTCCGCATGAGGGTCCCCCTCGTTGACGTGAAGGGCAGTGTGGGCTTGCATTTTGGTGACAAGCCTGCGGCGGCGAGGTACACGGAGTCCCGCCTGTCTGACGCGGGTTTGGCGTGCGTCGTGGAAGCAAAGAGTGGGGCGTGTGAGTTTAAGCCGAACTACGATGAGACGACGACGGAGCCGGTGGACCTGCCGGTCAGGTTCAACAATGCTGTGGTAAACGGCACGCCGAACAGTATGGCGGTTGGTTTCGCCGTGAACACACCGTCCCACAATCCAGATGAAGTGCTGGCAGCGAACCTGTTGCTCCTGCGCCGCCCGGACGCGACCGTGGACGAAGTGCTATCTGTGATGCCCGGACCCGACTTTCCGACAGGCGCGCACGTGTACGACAAAGACCAGGCGGGCGCACGCGACTACTACACGACCGGCAAAGGCCGTTCGTCATGCGCGCCACCGTGAGCGTGGAGCCGCTACCCAGGGGCGCATCCAAGATCGTCGTCACGGAACTACCATACGGCGTAAGCGTCGGTGACGTTCTCGCCCAGATCAACGAGAAGAGCGAAGAGCAGCCGCCGAAAACAAAGAAGGGCAAGCCTATCCCGGCGGTGGAGGCGTTCGAGAAGGGTATTACCAGCGCGTCCAACAAGAGTAACAAGGACCAGCGCCTAGAGATTGTTGTTCACCGCCAGTGGCAGGCTGGTCGCGTCCTAGAGGCGCTGTGGAAGTACACGAGCATGGAGGCCGCGTTCAACGTCAACAACACGTTCCTCGTGGACGGCCGTCCCCGCCAGTTGGGGACCATCGAGTGTATGAGGCTGTTCCTGGATTACCGGCGCGCGTGTGTCGCCAGGCGCACGCGTGAGCGTGTGGGCGCGATTGACGCTCGCCTCTCCCAGCTCGCAGCACTGCTGACGGTGATCGGTGATGTGGATACGGCCATCGCGCTTATTAGGGAAGCGAAAACGCCTGGTGACGCGCAAAAAGCACTCATGGCGCGCTTCCAGATCAGTGAGTTCCAAGCGTCCTACATTCTGTCCATGCAGCTACGTCGGCTCACGAAGGCCGACGGCGACCAGATCAGGGCAGAAGATAAGGTGCTGCGCGAGGAAAAGAAGCAGCTAGAGCTGGTGCTCTCTGACGCGGATGCGATGAATGACCTCATTGAAAGCGAGCTAGTGGACACGCACAAGCTCATTTCTAGTCCGCGCCTCACGGTCCTGCACGACGCGGACCCGACTGAGGATGCTATGGCGGGCGCTGACGGCGGCGCTGAGGTCGCGGGCGTTGGTGGCGATCTTGCGTCCGGCGACCTGCACGTGAGCGTTCTCAGTGGCGGAGCGGTCGTGTGTTCCACAAGCCCGTGGAAGTACCCGCCCAGGACGCGCGCATACAAGCACGGTGTCATCACGTCGTCGTTCACGGTTCCCGCCGATAAGCGGACGGATGGCGGCGGTGAACTGTTGCTCGTGTGCGATAACGGTGAGGGCGTGAAGGTTCCCGTGTCGTTCTTCCATGACGGTGTGCCTGCGACCGCGAAAACCCTCGGAGTCACCCTCCCCGGTAACCTGGTTGGCGTGAGTGTGGTAGACGGCGGCGGCGATAACGCTTACGGCCTTGTTGTCGCGTCCGAGATGGGTGTGGTGAAGCGCGTGAAGGCGGACTATCCGCTGCGCGCGGACACGGTTCCCGTGTGCGCCCTCCAAGGTGGCGACAAGCTGGTATCCGCTATCCACGTGCAGGAGTCGGAGAGCGCGGGCGTGGACATGGTGTTCATCACAAGGGCCGGTAAGGTTCTGCGCGCTGACGCGGGTAAGGTGCGCGCCGCCGGGTGCCGCGCGGGCGGCGTCGCTGGTATTGGATTGGCTGACGGTGACAGTGTGATCGCGTTCAACGCTCTACCCTCGTCTCAGGCGGGTGACGCGTTGGTGGTGTCCTTGTCGGATGCTGGTGGCGGTCTCATCCGCGAGGGCGCGTGGAAGGCAACCAGCCTGGCCGAGTTTAACGTGAAGGGCAGGGGTACGGGCGGTATGGCTGTGCGCGTGAACCGTAAGCGCGAAAGCGACTTGCTGTTCGCTGGTGTCGCTGTTGGGGAGCCTGAGAGTGTGGCTGTTGCTGATGGTGACGGCGGCGTGACCGTTGGTCTGCCGGTCGCCGTGTCTACGCGTTCGTCTAGCGGCGGAGAGTTTGTGCCTGTCGCGTCCGTGCCGGTGGCGGTCGGACGCGTGTGACGGTTGGCGCTGATGGTGGCAGGCTGGTTGTTGCCCGCCTGTGTTGGGGCGCAGCTTCTCCCGTAAAAAGGGGGGCTGCGCCCCGTTGCTGTTCCTCGTGCGGCGCAGCACGTATGTGGTTTATTATCGGTGGCGCACTGTTCCCGAGCTGTGGTATGATAGGCGCATGAACGAGAGCAGCGCATCCAGCAAGAAAAAGCCTACGCCCGCGATTGTCTCGGCCAGCATGAACGCAGGAAAGCGAGGCAGCGCCAATGGCAAGTCACAGCGCGAAGATAATCGCGGCGGCGCACGTCGCAGTGGCGGGAACGGTAAGCGCCGACCGCTGACCGTGCGCTCGCTTGATGAGTTGGTTACACACGACACGCGCCGGAAGCAAAGGCGCTCGGGAAGAAGATTTTCGTCACTTTCCTGAAAGAGGCGTTCGCTGACCGCAGGACCGGAAACAAGGTCTACTATTCGCGTGAAACGACGCTCACCCGCGAGACACTTGTCCCGTTCCTCTGCGCCCACCGCCAGTGGCGGAACCATGAGGGCGATTTCGCTCCCGATGGCAAACTGTCTGACCTGACCTTCGGCTGGCGGTCAAACGATAAAACACGCGCGGAGGTGGCGCGCGCCGTCTACCAAAAGCTCCGCAACGCCCGCGACCTGACGGCGGAGGAAGATCTCTACCGCGTGTCCTACGCGTGGCAGGGGCGGTACCCGGAAAAGCCCAGCAACGGTATTCGTGCGCTCGTGAACGACAGTGACACGGCGTACACGCTGTGCCGCGTCCTGACCGGCCCCAACGCCCGCGAGATTGCGCGAACAATTGTGCGTGACACGACCGGGGAGGACGGCTCCTCCTGGTTCATCACGGTCATGCAAGACCTTTATGACAATGGTCGTTACTGTGGGATTGCGAAGAGCGGCATATTCCGTTCTCTCGCCCGCTCCTACGGCGTGAACACGGGAGCTGACATCGACTCCTACGAGGCGTTCATGAAGGACGCGCTGGAAAACGCTGGCAAGAACATTAAGCGCCTATTTGGCTCTGGCCGTATGACTCCCCGCGTTGCGGCAATGGCACGCGCGGCGCATTATGAGCTTGGCACAGGCTACTACGGTAAGAGCATGTGGCTGGACATTGAGGCCCGCCGCGATACGTGGTGCGACACGGACAAGAAGCGGGCCGAGTTCGTGTCGGCCCTGTTCGATTTCGCGTCCCCCGCGCAGGTGCTCTCCTGGTGGTGGCACGCGAACAAGTACGACGCTGGCTACAGCCATCACGGTTACGGCGCTTACCGTGACAACCAGGGGTACCGTGAGATGGAATGGTATGCGGAGGATTACGATAGGGAGGCGCGCCGCCGCTACCCGTTCAACAGCGTCGAGTTCGCACGACTCTACAACGCTGGTGGTGCTGGTATGGATAGGTACAAAGGGGAAGGGCCTTGCGGCCATCGGCTGCACGCTAAGCGACGACGACCTGTACGCCCTGTTTAAGCGCGTGGGCGGCACCACCTGGCATTGCGGGGGAGCGCCGTTCTCTGAGCGCCTATGGATGGAGCGCATCACCCGTAATGGTGAGCTGACGCGTCTGCGCGAGGTGGCAGAAAACGACGACGCGATGCGCGTGGTGACGCGCGGCGGGCACGTGAGCGGCCACGACTGGGCGTTCCTCGTCCGCCACATGGAACAGTTTGACTCGTCTGACGAGGACGTGCAATGGCTTTTCAACCGTGGCGACGTTGACATGGATGGCGTCTCGTGGAGTGGTGCAGTTCTTGGCGCACTGTGGGCGCGCTACGACACGCAGGGCCGCGAAGGGATGCGCCACCTGTTCGCACTCCTGGGGTTGGGCGACGAGGACGGCCTGATCGACCTTGGAGAACTCCCTTACGGCTTGTGGGCTGGCATGTGCAAGCGCCCCACGCTTGACCTCGCGTACCAGGACGCGCCGGAAGCCGCGAACCTGTGGCTCGGACTGTTCCCTTACAGTCAATTCGGTTTCGCGCGCAGGGGCGGCGTGCGGACGTGGGCTGACACGCTCACCGACAGCGAGAAGAGCCTCCTGAACAGTCTGCCCACCGAGCTGCGTGAAGCGTGGGACCACCTGGCGGCGGGCGACGGCGAGGATGGCTACATTTTCGGTGGGAGCATGATTACGGTGACGATTTCCTGAACGCGAGTGCCGCGTTCGCCGTCGCAATGACAACCGGACACGTTGGCGCTGACATGCTGTCGTGGCTGGGCGACAATGATGGGGTTCGCGCGTTCATGCTCGCTCACGCGTCCAGCATGTTCAGCCCGGAGTTCCCGTGGACCGCCGACTGGGGGCGCGGCGTTCACTCGGTCCCCTGGTGGGGTGTCAAGGGCTTGAACGGTGTGGCGCGCGCCGCGCTCCTCCACGACGTGAAGGATTCCGCATACGTGATTGGCGCATACCGCGACAAGTGGCCTACCAGCATCGAGGACGCGGCGGACGCTGACGCGCGTATGGGTGTCATCCGAAGCCACGCCGGGGGGACGCGACATGAAGGTGACTGTTGAGATTGGCGTCGGTCCTTACTATGCGTGTCGTGGTAAGGAGGAGGAACGGTACAAGATGTGCAAGGCGAGCGCACTGTCGGTTCCTGCGGGATGGATGTGGGCTGAACTGGCTGGCTACTGGGGGCGTATGGACGGTTTGGATGCTCGCACGGTGTTCGCTCGCGATTTCTTGAACACGCTGCGCAGCGATCTCGCTCGCGGCGTGGACGAGAAGCTGGGGTTTGCTGACGGGTTTTTCTCGCCGTGCGTGGAGGATGCGCGTAAGGCGGTGGAAGCTGACATGGCGCGGGGTGCGCTGAGCGAAGGCGACGGCAAGGTGATGTTGGAAGAGCTGGATGAGGTTCTGGAACTGAGCCTGTGAGACAGTGGTGGGTTCGGCTGCTGTGAGCGGCGGCGGGCGTGGTGGCGGAATGGCCTCGCGTCCGCCGTTGTTTCTTTCGTCGTGGTTGTGGCGTGTGGTCGAGTGTCGGCGTGTGGACTGGGCTGTGGCGTGTAACTCTGGTTTTGTGTGCGCGTACCGCTGTGTTTGTGGTATGATGTGTGTTGTTGGGAAAGAAAACGCGCCGAGCGCCACGAAGCGTGCGCGCAGGCGAGGATGGAAGGTGAGCTATGGCGTCTTTTGCTGAGCTGCTTGGTGGGGCGTCGGTCGCTGCGCTTGAAGGCGCTGGTTTTGAGGTTCCCGAGTCTGCCGAAGTCGAGGATGACGTTTATGGCTACGTTGACGTGCGCGACGACGCGTCCGAGGATTGGGAGCGTGAACTGATGGAGGTTCCCGCGCCCACGCCTACTGTTCGCCCGCGTGAGGATGCTCGTGTGGCGGGGACTCGCACGCGCGGTGTGCGCCCGCAAACGTGGGAGGTCACTAGCGGCTACTCGTCGCATAGTCGCACGGGTGAAGTCGTAGAGAAGAAGTGCCGAAATGTTCTCGGGTATGCGGCTGTGGCTGAGATTAACTGCCGACGATACTGTGAAGGCGGAGAAAACTGGTACCGTCTGACGCAGCTCGCGCTTGATGGTGACGTGTCGCCTCTTGTGGAGCGCGGCTACCTGTCGCGTGAGGACGCGGCCTCGTGTGAGCCGTTGGAGGCTGCTGCGCGCGCGTTCGCTAACGCTCATTTCACGCCCGACATGAGCGGCGGGCGCGCGGTTGACGAACTTGGCGATGACGCGCCGACATGGGAGAAGCTACGCCTCGCCTACCTTATCGCGTGCGCACCGGCTGGCGGCTGGCGCTTGGCAGCGCCGGAGGAGGCTCGCGCGTGCATCCACTACCGCGCGTACCGTTCTTCGTCGTTTAGGACGATTGCGAACAAGCGTTTCCGTGACGAGTCGGAGGCGTACGTGTCGTGGCTGTGCGAGCGGCGCTACGTGCCGTCGGGCGTTGACTGCGTTGTTGTTGACCGGCTCCTGTACCAGGTGGATGCGTGCGTGGAAACCGCCTGGTCTGCGGGCGGTGGCATTTTTGGCCGCGTTGTAACGCCCGCTGGCGGTTTCGCGTTGAGTACAACAAGCGACATTTGGGTGTGGCGCAGGCGACGTTCTCTCTGCACCTGATTATCTCGAAGGCTTCCATTTACGGCGGGTACACCACTGGGGGCGGCGACGATGATAGCGATACGTGGAAGGTGTTTAAGCACCCGTACGCGCCGACCAGCGTGTACGAGAAGGGTGTGGACGGGCAGGACGCGCCGATCTGCTCTGCTGGTAGCGCTGACGAGGCTGTTGCTCTGGCGGTTGAGCATTTCCGTGAGCGCGGCCTAAGCGTGTTTGCGCCCGAGATCGTGAACGAGGACGGCGATTACGTGATGCTGTACCACAAGCCGTTCGAGCTTACCGACGATTGTCTCGCTGTGAACGGCGGCAAGTGACAGTCCGCACAGGCGTTGTTCACATTGCCCGTTGGTGGTTGCGCGTGGTAGAATAAACCTGTTGACACGCGAAAAGTAAGAAAGAAGAAAAACCCATGTCTCTGCTTCCGTCTCCCCTGGTTGCCCTGAGTGGCGTGTACGATGGTGCCGTAGAAAGCGTCACGTACACGATGGACGTTGAGTTCACTCGCGCGGAGGAGCTGCGTCTCATGCAAAGCCTAGCGGACTCCATTGACCTGTCGAGGCTTATGCCGCGCGAGTACGAAGAGTGGCGATGGGGCGACAAGATCATGCCGTCACCCGAGAAAGATAAAGCGAATACTTCCATCGCTGATGGTAATGGCGGTGTCGTTTACGCACTCACGAAGCCTCATAAGCGGTGGACAGCAAAGATGCCCGTCGATGGGATGCCCAAGGGCTGCAAGGGCGCGCAGTACAGCAACGAAGTTCTGAGTATTCTCGTGACCGACGACAAGGTTATTATGCCTATCGGCCACGTGGGCGCGAAGGTAGTCGGCTGGACGAGCACTCAGGACTCGAATGAGTGGGAGGATGAGCATGGGTTCACTCATACGTCGGGGTACGTGACTTTTTATCATGCTGTGTGGCAGTATATGGGCGTGGTGGTGACGCTGCGCCGTAACGAGGCTGTGAACTCGGCTCTGGACGCGTTGGATACGCGCATTGCAGAACTAGATGAGAAGCGAGGCTGATCGGGTATGAGTGTGTTTACCGTTGGTTGCGACCCGTATGCGTCGCGTTGGTGGGTGGGTGACGGCATGTTGACTCGACGCGAGCGCCTGAGCGCGGCGGGTAGGTTGCGTGAGTGGTGGACGGTGCGCCGTGTGGGGCGCGCACACGAAGCGTGTGAGCGGGCGTTGACTGATTTGAGGCAACCCTCCTCTTACCGTCGGCTGTTGATTATGCGCGCATGATTGAGGCCGTGGAGCGCTTGTCGGGCGAGTATTACCGGGCGTCCGAGCGGTTGAAGCTGCGGGATGGTGACGCTCGCGGGGTAAGCGTTGAGACGTTGTGGGTGGCGCGGTTGCAGATGTTCTCGTGCGTGTGGCTCGCTGAGATGAACGCACGGTTCCCCGGCAAGGTTGGGGGTTCGCGCGTTGTCGCTGGCCTGCTGTGGCGGGCAGAAAAGAGCGCGAACCGTACTGGCCGCACAGTGTTGGATGAGTGCCTGAATGAAGCTGACGAGTGGGTGCTCATGTTTCGGCGCGCCGCACAGTTGTGTGAGCGGTGGGTGGAGCCTCCCATGTCGTGCATCATGGACGCGTGCTCGAAAACCCGCGTCGTTGACCGCGATGGCTCGATCTTGTATGAGCTGCCACTGAGCGAGTGAGGTGCGTGTCGATGTTTTTCGATTATCGTTATCGTGGCGCGGCTATCTCGTTTGCTGGCAACTTGGGTGACGCGTTCACTGATAGTGTGCAGCGCGTTTCGTTGTCGCCGCGTTTTCGCGGGTGGCGTGTGAAGCACGTGATGGTGGAGGTGGAGCCGGTGGACGGTTCCATCTGGGCGGACGTGTATGCGTCTGCTGAGATTGACGGCGACCCGGTTGTTGGTGAGCGCGCTTTCCGGGCGCTTGTGCGTGAGGCCGCGAGCGCTGTAGGTGTCCGCGTGTTGGATGGCGGCGACTTGGATGACCGCTCGCTTGGCGTGCGTGATCTGGAATTGAGGTCGTCCGGGTGCTGCGGCTGATAGCGGCCCGCCAGTGCGTGTGTTTGTTGCTTGTTGATATTTGTTCATGGCGTTTGTGGCCGCTTGTGTGCGGTCGCATCTAGTTTTTCTTTGCGAGAGGTTGATTATGTCGATTCAGACTGGCCGCATGTTTGCGGTTGTTCCCATGTCCGCCGTTAAGGGGTTCGCGTCTGGCGCGCGTCCCGGTGAGTTGGTGTCGAGCGTGTTCCCGTGGGCGCAGGGGTGCCCAGCGACCGTGTACGAGGATGAGGGCGTTGTGAGCATTGACGTGACTGACCTTGTGTGTCGTCGCGATTACGCGAACCTTGATTGGTTGCGCGCCGACATGCTGCCCGCCGTGCGTGACCTGATGGGCCGCGTGTTTGACGAGACGCCGGAGCTGTTTTCTCTCGTGTCGTTCGAGGGTGTATTCTTTGAGGTGGGGGAGCGTCCGGGCGTGTGGCGCGTGGGTGTTCCCGCGTCGTCGGGTGGTGATCGTGAAATGGTTGCGTTGCGCGCGTGGGACGGCGGTGTCATTGCCGTGTCTGGTGGTGTGGTCGCTCCTGTCGCCGAGTGAGCCGCGTGTAGCGTAACGGTGGCGCTTGTCTGGTTGCGTGTGCGCCAGTTCGTGTGCTATTGTGTGAATGTCTTGCCCTGCCACGTGTAGGTGGAGCATCTGGGACCGTACCCGTCCGTTTGTCGGGGTGCGGTCCCTGCCTTTTATGTGACGAGTTTTACCGTGCTGTCAACGTTCGCATGGTTGTGCGCGCGGTCGCTGGCGTGCTATTGTTTGTCTCGTCAGCGTCGCGTGCGCACCCTTTGTGTGGGGTGTGCGCGTGCTGTTGAGTGGGTTTGATTTCTTCACTGATATTGTGTTACGATAAGTGCCATACTGGCAAGTGATCGGAAATGTCTTGGGGGTGATTTTGCCAGATGGGTTCTTATGAGGCTGTGAAGGTTCGGCTTGATCCTACGCCGAGGCAGGAGCGTCTGATGGTGAGTCATGCCGGGGCCGCCCGCTTCGCCTACAATGCTGGTCTCGCCCACGTGAAGGAAGCGTTAGACAACGGTGAGTCTCCCGAGTGGTCGCATTACGATTTGCGTCGGTGGTGGAACGCGAATAAGGATGAGCTTGCTGTTAACCAGACCACGGGCGTTGTGTGGTGGGACCAGAACAGCAAGGAAGCCTACAGCGGGGGCTTGCGTAGCTTGGCTCAGGGCTTGTCGAACTGGTCGAAGTCCCGTAAAGGCCAGCGTAAAGGCAGGAGGGTTGGGTTCCCCAAATTCAAGTCCAAGAATACCACTATGCGGTTCGCGTATTCCACTGGGTTCACCGCTCCCAAGGCTAGTGACCCCTATGGGTTGAAGCTGCCGCGTATTGGCCGCGTTCATTGTATGGAGAACGTGTATAAGCGGGTGAATGGCGCTCGTCTTATCCGCATAACCGTGTCGCGTCGGGCTGGGCGCTGGTATGCGAGTTTGACTGTGGAGCGCGAGCCAACCGCTAAACCAGCGCCGAAGCGCGGCGCGGTTGGTGTTGATCTTGGCGTGAAAAACCTCGCTACTCTGTCGGACGGGACGGTTATTCCTAATCCTCGCGCCCTGGGAGCTAGCTGAAAGCCTTGCGGAAAGCCCAAAAGGCACTGAGCCGTAAAGTCAAGGGTAGTGTGCGTCGGGAGAAGGCTAAAGAGCGTGTCGCTCGTTTGCACGCCCGCGTGGCGGATGTGCGGGCTGATACGATGAACAAGGCTACAACCATGATCGCTCGGAACTACAGTGTCGTGTGCATCGAGGATTTGAACGTTGCGGGAATGGTGAAAAACCATCATCTAGCCCGTAGCCTGTCGGACGCGGCTTTGGGCGAGTTTCGCCGCCAACTAGAATACAAGGCCGCACGCACTGGTGCCGCGTTGCGTGTGGTTGACAGGTGGTACCGTAGTAGCAAAACATGCTCAAACTGTGGGGTAGTGAAAGCCAAACTGTCCCTGAGTGAGCGAACATATAAATGCGACAATTGCGGCGCGTCTATGGACCGTGATCTGAACGCGGCAATCAATATTTGTGTCGCCGGGAGTGCCCCGGAGACGTTAAACGCGCGTGGAGAGGACGTAAGACGTACCGGCCTAGTGTCTGGCGACGCTGACCTCGGTGAAGCGCGAACCAAGCAGTCACCCACTGGTGGCGTGAGACTTGGAGCTGACCTTGGTAACGAGGTCATGCAGCCTAGAATAAGCTAGGCTGTAACGGTGTGCCGGATTGGGCTGCTCGCGGCGTGACAGATCGTGGTGAGCGTGCGAATGTTGCTTATTTGGAGGCGGCTGCTGTGTCGCTTCACGCTCGCCGTTGACGGCTTGTATGCCGTCCGTTGGTGGCGTGTGGGTGCGTCCCCTTGTTGGGGCGCGCCTTTTGCGTACCCGCGCTGTCATAGCATGGATGTAATGCCGGCCTGTGGCGCGCGAACGGTGATGCGTGTTGCGCCTGTAGGTTGAGCGTTTTGCTGCTCTGCTTTCTCGCCTCGTTTTGTTGCGCCACTCATGCCTGTGCTCGTTTCTCACGTGTTGGTCGTTCTTGCGCGTTTCTAACACGTGTTAGTTTCCTTGTCTTAGGTAGTGGTGGCTTCGTCGTCCATGCTCCGTTCGCTTGTGCAGAAACAAGTGAGCGCACCGAACGCTGACAATGTGCGTTCGGTGCGCATTTTTTGCCGGTCCCGGTTAGTCTCGCCGGTCGCCTGCTCTACTCGCTGTCGGTGGTGGTGTCCAGAAGTGCCCAGGCGAGGTTGTCGTTAAGTTCCTGCTCGGTGTCGCAGTTGGATGCTGAGTCGAGGATGCGCCAGAGGTATTCGTCCCAGAGGTCGCGGTGTGGTGAGTAGTCGTCAATGAGGTAGTCGGCGACATCCTTGGGCCGCTTGAACTCTACCTTGTGTAGCCAGTTGGCGAACATGGGTAACTTAATGTCGAGGACGATGTGGTCACCCCAGCTAGAGAACCAGCCGTCAATCGTGTGCTTGTCGCCGTGGTTGGTCGTGAACTCATACGTGGGATGATCGAGCATCCCCGTGTACATGTGCTCCTCGCATGTGCCGTCGGTGTCCTCGTATGTGTTGGACTTGAAGTCGGTGAGGCGCAGCTTCAATGTTCTCCCCTGTCCTGTCTCTTGCCTGTGTGATCGCGTGTGCGCGTCAATATGCTACCATATTCGCGGTGGCGCTGTCACGATTTGCTCGTATTGTGTAGGGTGTAAGCCGTGCCACACTGACTATCGTATCCGCCTGTGGTATCATAGTGAACATGAATACTCAGGATATGAGCGCCCGCGTGGCGCAAGTGAATAATGTTCCGGCCGCTAACCGCGTGAGCATGGAGCGCGCCGCGTATGGTGATGTTGCCGCACACGATGGCGGCGTGTTCCACTGCTATACGATGCGTAACCGGGATGAGGGTGACGCGTATGACGGTGAGCGCGTGCGCGTGGGCGTGAGGCGCGGCACCGGATACCACACTGGCATGACGCGTTTCCTGTCCGCGACCGCATACTATGAGGCTGACAAGGATAAGCCTTATGGTCAGCGTTTGAGCGCAACCGTCCATGAGCTTGGCACGCATTATGGTGTGCGCATGGAGGTCGTTGCGCCCGCGCACGTCGCTTCTCTCCTCGCGTCCACCTACCATGTCACCCCCACGGGCGAGGCGGGTATCGCGCGCGTGCTGAATAGCGGTAACGCGCTCGTCACCGCGTTTGAGGATGCGATGGAGCGCACATACGTGCCGACGCTGGTGAGTGAGGCGGCGTGGCTGAACTCGCGCAATCACGCGGTTGTGAGCGCCTTGTCGATGCTCGGCCAGTTTGACGCTGTGTCGCCGCGTAACGTGCTTGCTCAGTGGCGTGAGCGCGTGGAGGCGGCTGTCGCGTTCGCTGGCTGTGATGGTGTGCCGCTCGCTCCCGTGGTGGAGGCGGTGTTGGGTGTTCTCGCCCCGTACAGGTGGTTCACGTACACGGTTACCGTGGAGAGCGATACGGCGAGCGTGTGGAGCGCCGCCGAGAGCGACAAGAACGGATACGGTGAGTTGTGGGCTGTGCATCGTCTGGTCGCTGAGGCGTGGAGCGCCCGCCCGTCCGATGAAATATAAACCGCCACTCGCCCCACCCGCGAGAAGGAAAAGTTGCGGGCGGAGTGTTCGCGTTTGTGTGGTGCGCACGCTTGGTTGTTGTCAACGCCGGTTCGGCGCGCAGACCACGCAGCCAACGTGGTATAATCAACTGACGATAACAAAGCTAACGAAACGAAAGAGAGAAAACAAGATGAGCGCAATGTGGAGTCGCATCCGTGAGAGCCGCGCGGGTATTGTTGCAACCGTGGCTGTCGTTGCGGCGGTGCTGTTGGTGCCGTTTGGGTACACGGTGCATGTGCGTAACGAGACGATTCGGCTAGAGAACCGCGTGGAGGCTGGCGCATCCCAGGTGGACACGGTCATTCAGAAGCGACTGGACTCGCTGAATCAGCTTGTGCGCACCGCGCAGGAGAGCGCACAGTTCGAGTCTGACGCAATTAACCGCATCATTGAGGCTCGCGACAAGACCGCTTCGGGTGACGTGGAGGGAGCGAACCTGGCTATCAACGCTGTTGCCGAACAGTACCCAGAAATGAAGTCTGTCACCCTGTTCGCTAACGTCCAGTCGGAAACGTCGCTCGTTGAGAACCAGCTCAACGCCGCGAGGACGGCAAACAATGTGGACGTGCGTGAGTACCGTAACTATGTGCGTCAGTGGCCGCACTCGATGGTCCTGTCTTGGCAGGGTTATGAGGAGAAGCCGTACCAGTTGTTCCAGGCGACCGGCGGCGCAAAGGATTATTCGCCGTCGTCCGTGTGGGGCGAGAAGTAACGGAAGCGCGGCCTCCCCTGTGCTCGCTGACGCTCGGTGGAACGGTGGGCGGTTGTGTGAACGTGGCAGAGGCGTGAGAGAAAGGATGGCTCATTGTGTTCACTGTAGCCGATAAGGTGCATCGTGTGACGGGGTTTGCGTCGGCGACTGTCCGCTGGATGAGCGAAACTGCTGTCGAGTGGCGTGAGCTTGTGAGCGATCCGCCAGGGTTTCGCCTCGTATGTGGTTTCGCCGCGTGTGTGGCAACCATCCCGCTCGTATTCATGCCGCTGTTGTCGATGTCAAGGGCCGCTGTCCAGGCGGAAAACGATCAGGTTCTTCTCGCTACTGTGGTGGAAACGCCGGAACAGTTCAACTGGGCTGTGGACACGCAACTGGGGAACATTCTCCTCCACGACACCGTGAATGTCCCGGAGGGTATGAACGCTACTGTGGATGGCGCTTACGTGAGTGAGGGCGCGGCTTTTGGTTTCGGCTGGTACCGGGAGGAAGAACATCTAGTGTCTCATACGGAGACATACTCGTGTGGCAGTAAGGGTGAGACGTGTACTCGAACTGTGTGGGAGTGGGAGTGGGAAGGCGCTGGCAGTTCGTGGGATTGGATTGATACCGCGTCGTTTAAGGGTCGCGAAGTTCCGACGGAGTTTTTGGGCGCGAAGTACGAGTGGCTGGACCCGTCGCGGGATGTGGTGTTCCCGGAGGGGGACGCGCTTTCACGGGATGAACGTGTCCGGCGGTTACGTGTACGAGACATCCCGCGTCAGGTACACGTTTAAGGCTGCTCGCGGCGGCTACGACGGGAGTGTGACGCTCCACGCGGGTGAAGGTGGGCAGTTGTCGAAGGTCGCCGATTTTCAGCGCGGCAAGAGCGTGGAAGAGTATCGTGATTCGTACACGTCAACGGCGCGCGCCTACATTATGCCGGTCATTGTAGAGGTGCTGGTGTTGATTGTCGTGTGTGCGTGGTGACGTATGCGTTGGTGATGCGGGCTGCTGAACGTAGTTAATTGATGCTGGTTTGTGCGCGTTCGTGTTGCGTGCGCGGTTCCGCTTGTGGTAACGTGTAGGGAAACAGAAGCCCCACACAATAGGGGGTGCCCCCGCAAAAGGGGGGCGAGAGAACGTGATGGGGGATAACCATTTTGGTAAACAACGACAACGGTAATGGAAACGGCGATGGCGGCGGTCAGGCGGCGCGAAAGCCAGCTACTACTGGCGGTGGTGGCGTGGTGTCTGCCCCGGTGTTGGGGTGGGGTGAGCGCGCGAGCATGTTCGTGGATGAGACGGGGTACACGCCTGTCCCCGAGGGTGGCGAGGCGACGGCCATCTCGTCCGCTGACATTGGTGTGGGCGCGTATGAGCGTTTCAAGGCGCTGCTTGGTCGCGACGTGGTGCGTTGCGTGAGCGTGGAGTCGTTTTCTACTGAGTCGATGAATGGTGCAGCGTTGTGCGCGTATGCCCTGTCGGTGGCGGGAGAGTATGCGACCGGCGGCACCGGGTGGGGTACCCTGGTGGTTCCGGTCACGGGCGCGGGTAGCGCGGAAATGGTGGCGCGGCTCCCTCGATTTTGACAAGTCTGTTACTGAGGGGCTTGTGGTGTTGTCTCCCGATTTGAGTCCCGGCGGCGCTATCCAGGGTGCGGCGCGTAACGGTGAGGTGTGGGCGCGCCGCGTGAGCGCGTTGTGTGGTCGTGTCGTGGCTGCTGGTGGCGTGGTAGTGTCGATGCCTGCTGGGTGGCAGGATTGGCGTATTCACCTGGCGGGTTACGTGGCTGCTGGTCAGGGCGTTGTGGGCTATCATGTTGATGGCGGTGGCGTATATGATGCGTTGCGTTATGCTGCGCGTGGCCTGGGTGTGCCGGTGTTCGCTGTGAAGTCGTATGCTGACCGTGTGCTCGCGGGGGTTGATGTGTTGTGCCGCTGGTATGAGGGTGCGGTTGTGCGGTCTTTCACGCAGAGCGTGTGCGTGTCGCGCGCGGGCGTGGATGACGTTGTAGAAAAGACGTATTCGGACGCCGACCCGCTCTATCATGAGGCGATTGTGTTCCGTTTGCGGCGTAATGAGTGTCGTCGTGCGGCGAAAAAGTATAAGGGTTTGTCCGTGGAGGAGAGAGCGTCTGCGGGGTTTGGTGTGCCACGTCCCGGTGAGGAGGAGGCGTGGGGTTTGAGTGGTGAGTTTCACGCCATGAAGTAACTGTTTCTTTCTTTCTTTCTGGTTGGGGTGTGCGGACTGTCCTGTGGGTGGTTCGCGCCCCGTTTTTGTTTGCCGTCTGCTTCTCTTTTCCTTGTGCTTCTTCTTTCCTCTTCTCATTTTTGCCTGCTTTTTGTGTCGCGTGTTTTTGCTTTCTATATGGTTGCGCTTGTTGTTGCTTGTTTGTGCTATTTCGTTCCTGTTATTACTGTTTTGTTGCGCTTCTCTTTTCTGCGTGGTGTTTGTTGTCGCGTGGTTGGGGTGCGTGTTTTTGTGTGGAAGGGTTGTGGCTCCTGTGGTGGGTGTCTTTCCTGGTGATGGTGTTGGCGCGGGCGCGTCTGGCGTGGTTGATGTCGTGCTGTGGGTGGATGTGGAGGCGACGGGTGTTGACGCGGACTGTGAGCGCTTGTTGGAGGTTGCGGGCGTGGTGACGGACATGTCGGGGCGCACGCTCGGGTTGGAGCCGTTTAGTTGCGTCGTGGACCTGGGGAGCACGGTGGAGGCTGAGCGCGTTGTGGATGGTTTGCGTGGGCGTGTGGCGGTGATGCACGCGCGTAGCGGCCTGTCCGAGAGCGTGAGGCGCGCGGGCGGGTCTGGCATGGTGGCTGGCCTGGTTGATATGGAGATGTGTGCGTGGTTGGAGGAGTGCGCGGACGCGTTTGTGGGGTTGCATGGCGGGGCGTCGTACCGGGTGTGGCTGGGCGGGAACAGTGTTCATGCTGACCGTGGTTTTGTGAAGCGTTTTTGCCGTGCGTGTACGCGTCGTTGGACCACCGGGTGTTGGATGCGTCGAGTGTTGCGCGTTTCCTGCGTGCGGGCGGCGTGAATGTTGCGTGGGTGGCTGATAGCCCGGCTGCGCATCGTGCGTTGCCTGACGTGTTGGGGTGCGTGCGGCAGTACCGAGAGATGTTGAGCGCTGTTTCTGAGCTTGGTGCGTGAAAAAGTGTGCGTGATTGTGCGCGTGCAGTTGTTGGCGTTCTTGTGATAGGGTATGCGGCATGGTAGGTAATGTGTCTGTTCTTGTTTCTTCTTTCCCGTCAGCGACCGTTGATGACGGGTACGATGACTCGTACACGCGGCGTATGGCGCGCTCGTATGGGTCCAAAGTGGGACGCGCTGCGCGGGCATGTGCGTCCGGGCGTGAAGGTGCTTGATTTCGGTTGCGGGATGCCCGAGAACGCGCGTCTCTTGCGTGATCTGGTTGAGGGTGCGGGCGGCGAGTATTATTGCCATGACGCGCATCCTGACGTTGAGGCTGCGATGTGTGTTGACGGCGGGTTTCACCACGTGAGCGCTGATCGTTTAGGTGAGTACGTGGGTACGTTTGACGTAGTGTTTATGTCGAGCGTCGTCCACGAGATGCTGACGCCATCGTGCGCTCCCGGCGCTGTGGTGAACGCGGCGCTGTTCGAGTTGATCGGTCGCCTGGTGTCCCCGTCTGGCTGCGTTGTTATCCGTGATTGGGCTGATTATGCGGTGGGTGCGCAGGATGGTTCGTTGCCCGCGTCCCTTGATCTCGTAGGTGAGGGAGCTGCGTGCGAGGTTGCACAGTGGGTGAGCGCGATGGAGAGCAGCGGTGTTATCCGCGAGGGCGCTGTTACCGTGTCGCGCTCCTCTGGCGGCTGGGTTCTTGATGGTGAGCGAGCGAGCGTATGCGAGGTATTTTTGCACGCGGTGTGGGGGCTTGGGTCTCTTGACCGCGAGTCGCAGGAGCGCTACTGTAACGCGGCGTTTGGGTCTCCCGGCGGGTTTGTGCAGTGGTTTTATGGGTCGCGTGGGTTCGCCGTCGAGGGCGTGCAAGTGTTTTACGATGAGGGATTCTCGCGTCATGGCGCGCGGCTTTTCAGCTTAGATGACGGTTTGCCGTGTGCGACGAAAGCGGTGACGATTCTACGTAAGGGCGTTCGTTGACCTCGCACTCGCCTATGTGACGTGGTTCACTTGTTTTCGTGTTGACGTGGCGCGCGTTCGTGGGATATGATTATCCCTGTGAGTGATTGAGGGTCATATAAGAGCGGCCCTCTCATAGGGCCTCCAACAGGTCAGCCGAAAGAGGCGCGGCGTTGGAGAGGAACCGGGAGGGCCACTCAATTATTGACAATAAACACGAATGAGGGTACAATAAAATCATAACGGAGTGTAGCTCAGCTTGGTAGAGCGCCCGCTTTGGGAGCGGGAGGCCGTGGGTTCAAGTCCCGCTACTCCGACGGTACACGTAGTGTACAATGGACCTCTAGCTTATTTTAGAGTCAGCAATACGGCGGTGTTCTAGGCCCGCTAACGCGGCTCTCCGGGTAAAGAGCCTGTCCATCAGTGGCAGGAGATGACAGTTCGATTCTATCGAGGCCCACAGATGCCGTCCTTTACTGGGTTGGTGTCTCGGTAGCGAAAATCGGTTAATACGTGGGTCGAAAGCCAAGCCTTTGCGTGTTGAGCGTGGATATTGTTGCCTGTGTCACCGGGAGTGCCCCGGAGACGTGAAATGCGCATGGAGAGAATGTAAGACGGGGCGGCCTGCCGGGCCGTGCAACGCGAGTCTCGGTGAAGTGTGAACCAAGCGGCGGCGGAAGCCGTGTGAGACTTGGAGCGGATGGCCGCAAGGCTGTCCCACAAGCTGCGGTATAGCGGCTTGTGACGGCCGTTAGCTCAATTGGTAGAGCATCTGCTTTGTAAGCGGGGAGCGCGGGTTTGATTCCTGCGCGGGACCATAACAGAATAATGGTCTTGGGCTGTTAGCTCAGTTGGTAGAGCGCCTGTTTTGCACACAGGAGGTCGCAGGTTCGATTCCTGTACGGTCCACAGTCGCCCTCTTAGGAAGTGCGACTGGTAGCGCCCGTCATTTTCGAGCGCACACCGACTAATGGCTGATAACCACGAGTCGGCGGGTGCGCGGCGGGCGCGGGAGGAATGGTGATGACCGCCTCCTAAGTAGCGCCACTGGTGTGGTCGCTTGCGCAGACATGCGCATGTGAGCGGGTTCGATTCTCGCCGTTACACAATGCGCCCGATACCGCCGGTTAAGGCCCACACGATGTGAGTGGGTACTCCCGGCGGGGTAGGGAGGCAGAGCGCGGGCCAGCCCCGAAGCTCCCGTGGGGGTGTCTGACTCCACGGGGCGGCTAAGGGGTCCGCGTGGGCCAGCCCAGACAGGCTGGCTTTTGGACCGTTAGCTCAGACGGTAGAGCGTCGGCATCACACGCCGAGGGTCACAGGTTCGATTCCTGTACGGTCCACAGTCACAAAAGAATAGGGTCTTGTGGCGTGAGCGGCGTGGGCCGCACGGCATGAAAGAGAGTTGAAGGTTGCGGGTTCGAGTCCCGCCATTCCGAAAGGGCCACCCCGCGTTGGGTGGAGACACGAGTACAGAGTGTAGCTCAAAATGGTGGAGCGTCAACAAAATTGCCGGGGGCGGGTTCGACTCCCGCACGCCACACTTTGGACCGTTAGCTCAGATGGAAGAGCGCCTGGTTTACACCCAGTAGGTCGTAGGTTCAAGTCCTACACGGTCCACGGAGCATGGTATGTTTCCGCGCTGTTGTTATGCACTACTGTTTGTGGTGCATGTTACGGTGTGGGCGCGTGTTGTCGGCTTGCGCGCGAGCCGGTGAGCGCGCTATTATGCTCTCATAGCTGCTAGGTGTCCTCCGGGACTACCTAGCTGTATAGTGCCCGTGGTGGAATTGGTAGACACGCCAGATTTAGGCTCTGGTGTCCTTCGCGGCATGTGGGTTCGAGTCCCACCGGGCGCACTGGCGGCAGGGGTTTTCGGAGTTTCCTCTTGCCGCTCGCGTCCCGCTCGTGTTATGATGGGTGGGACGCGGTTCGCCGGGTTGGCTCAATTGGTAGAGCATCCGCCTTGTAAGCGGACGGTTGTGGGTTCGAGTCCCACACTCGGCTCTGAGGTTTTGACGGTGGCGCGTGAGCGTGTTACGGTTAGAACCAACAAGAGGAAAACTGAACTGAATAGTGGAAAAGAGAAGTTTGTTTCCTGTTTTCGGCGTGTGGCGCAGTTTGGTAGCGCGCTTCGTTCGGGACGAAGAGGCCGCAGGTTCAAGTCCTGCTACGCCGACCGGGGAGCGGAAACAGCGCGGGGACGCTCGCGGCTGCGGGTGCTGTCACGCAGGGGGGTGTGGCGGCATTGGATGGTGCGCTGGGTGTGTGTGCGGGTGGCGCTTGGGTGTTTGCGCCAGGGTGCTCTCGGTGTTGGTGAGTAAGTTGGGGCCGGTCTGGGTTGGCCGGTTGAGAGTGTCCGCGCACGCGGGTTGGGCTGGCCGATGGTGCGGCTGGTGTGCGTGTGTCCCGCTGGTTGGGCGCACTGTGGTCGCGTGGTTGTCTCTCGTGTTTGTTTCCGCTCCCTTTTTCTTTGGCCTCCGTGATGGAATCGGTAGACATGCCTGACTCAAAATCAGGTGCCCGTTGGGGTGTGTGGGCTCGAGTCCCACCGGAGGTACTAGCGCCGCTAGTGTGAGCGCTTAACGATGCCAGTCTGATGGAATAGGTAGACATAGCGCACTCAAAATGCGCCGCCCGGTTGGGCGTGCGGGTTCGAGTCCCGCGACTGGTACTGGGGGAAACAAAACGGTTGAATACGGTGCGCGTGTGCGCGTGTTGTGGCCGACATTGGGGCGTGTAGCCCTGTGGTTGGTGCCGCCCGTGGGGCGTTGGTGTCCTACGTTTGGCGGATGGTGCGCGGGTTCTTGTTGCGCGCCGCGCGTGCTCGATGGCTGTTTTGTTTCCCCGTTTTGGACAGTAATCCAGCGTGGTTGTTGGGTCCGACTGCTAATCGGTTCGCTCACGTGATTGTGGGTGAGGTTCGATTCCTCTGCTGTCCGCTGGGGTCCATGCTCCTGTCTGTTGGGGCTTCCCCGCCTTTGCTCTGGCGGGCGGGGCGTGGGCTTCTCTCTTTTCCTTGTCTCGGCCATGTTCGGGCGGCTCTCCGCGTCGCTCGGGTGGGCGTACTCCCTTGTTGGGGTGTGTTCGTGGTGGTTCCCGTTCACTGTGGCTGGGCCGTGATTAGTGCATTGCGCGCGGCTCGGGAACATGCTCCCCTTGTGGGGGTGTGGTTGCTGGGCGTGGTGGCGTTGGTTGCGTATGCGGTGTCGGGATGCCCCGTGACTGTGCCTGGTTGGTGCAGTTGCGGGGTTTCCTTGTTTTTGGGCGCATGGTGCTGTTTACCGGGGCTGCGCGTGTGCGCTTGTTTGTGCGCGCCTGGCTCTGCGTGCGGTGGCGTGTGCGTGTTGCGCGCCTTGTTTGTGCGCGTGCTGTCGTGCGCCTTGTTTCTGGTGGGGTGTTTTGCTACGCTCGTCGCAGTGTGTCCGTGCGGCTGTTTGTTTGTCGGTTGCAGCTTGTGGTGGCGCGCGTTGCTGGTTTGTGGCGGTTTGTTTTGTTTGTCGGCTATTGCATGGTGTGCGTTTCGTGAGCGCGCCTGCGTCTGGTGTGACATGGTTCATGTCGGTTTGTGTGGGCGTGCGTTTGACGGCAACCGTGATTGCCGTTTATTCTTTACTGTGTAATGGGCGTTTCCAGCGGTTTGCACTGTTCACAGGTATGCCCGTCGTTTTCGTGAGTGTTTCCTGCCGTCATAAGGGATGGTGGGGCGAGAGCGGCGTGCGTGGGCGGTGGCGGCTGGTGGCGCGACGAACAACATGAGGGAGAAGAATCTCTTGAAGTTCCCCGTTTCTATCACTGGCAAGGCCGGTAAGGCTACGCGTACTCTGGTTGCTGGCGCTGCTCTCGCGGTCGCTGCCGGTGGCCTTGGCGTGTCTGCCGCGTATGCTGCTCCCGTTGAGGGTCCGGCTCCGGCTCCCGCCGAGTCGTCTGCGAACGGTATCAACAGCGTGACTGGCTCTACGCCGGGCGCTTCCACCGCGACGGGCGGCCTGTCTATTCAGAGTGTCAAGGTCACTCGACCTTACGACACCGTTTCCGTGGGCAATAATTTCTCTGTCCGTATTGATTATACGGGCAAGAACGTCTCTCCGGGCGCGACGTTCACCGCTGACCTCGGTCCCGGCCTACAGGTTCCGACCGGCCTGACTGGCATTAAGTTGAAGGCTACCGCTCTGGACGGTAGCACGAAGGAGATCGGTACCGCTAAGATCAGCGGCACGCAGTTCACATTCACCATCGACGAGGGTGTGAACACTCTCGGTGGTAACGGGACGCTCAACAACGCGTTTGTTGAGTACAATTTTGAGGTGAACAAGGATGCCGTGGGTAAGAAGTCCACCACGATCACCGTTGACGGCACCTCTTACGACATCAGCCTGGGTAAGGGTGTTGTTGGTGAGGCGTTCCACCCCGGCGCAGACAAGTACATGTACGCGGCCGGTAAGGACGATGCGGGCCACTACGTGATGAAGGGGTACGTCCAGGCGACGGTCGCCCCCGGAACCGCGCTAAAGGCGGTCGAGAAGGGCGCTAACGCCACGTTCGGCAGTGCTTTCTACTGCACGAACGACGGTAACTGGGCGAACACTACCAAGGCGACGGCGAACAAGCTGAACGCCGACAAGACCGAGATTACGGCTGTTGCTCCCGCCACTGGCGAGGGCGACTGGACGTGCCGCGTGTCGATTAAGCAGACCGGCGACTCCAAGAAGTTCGTGAACACCGCCGTGATTAACGAGCAGGAAGTCTCTGCGACAGCAACGTGGCGCGCCAAGGGCGATTCTGGTGCGGACACTGAGGCTGACCCGGAGCCGGAGAAGCCGGTGGCCCCGGCCCCGGAGCCTACTCCTACCCCGGAGCCGACTCCCGACAAGCCGGTGACGCCGACCCCGGATGAGCCGAAGCCTGCTCCTACTCCTGATCCGACTCCCACCCCGGAGCCGACACCGGATAAGCCGGTTACTCCTGAGCCGAACAAGCCCGAGGAGCCGAAGCCTGCTCCTACTCCTGATCCGACTCCCACCCCGGAGCCGACACCGGATAAGCCGGTTACTCCTGAGCCGAACAAGCCCGAGGAGCCGAAGCCCACTCCCACTCCCGAGCCGACTCCTGAGAAGCCTGTGACTCCGGCACCTGAGCCGGAGAAGCCGGTCACTCCCGTTGACCCGTCCCCGGAGAAGCCGGTCACGCCTACTCCGGATAAGCCGACCGAGCCGTCTCCTGAGAAGCCGGTGACGCCGACCCCGGACAAGCCGGTCACCCCGGAGACCCCGAAGGGTGAGGAGCCTAAGCCTGCGCCGTCGGCTACGCCGACCCCGGAGCAGCCTAAGCCCTCCACTCCCGCGCCGTCTGCCCCGGCCGCTGCCGGTCAGCTGCCTAAGACGGGTGCCGACATGGGTGTCCTGGGTGCTGCTGCGACCGCGCTGGCCGGTGGTGTCGCGGCTCTCGTTGCCGCTCGTCGCCGTCGTCGCTGACGCTCGTCGTTAGCTGAGGCGATAGCCCGATAGGGCGAGCAAGCCCGCCCCGTGAGTAAGCTGTTATGGCTTTCGCGGGGCGGGTTCCCTTTTACCTGTCTGTTGCGTGTGCCTCTGTCGCCACATGGCGGTGACGGCTCGCGTGTGCCGCGTGGCGCGCGTGTCTGTCGTCGCGCGGGTGCGGATTGAGGAGACTGCTCCTCACATTTATGTGGTGTGGTTCACTCATGTCGTAGTTGACTGGGCTGGTTATGTGGTGTTACGCTATTGGTGTTGGGTAAGCCAATGTAACCGCTCGCGCGTGTTCGACTGGCGGCGCGAAAATGTGTGCTGTTGCGTGCGAGTGGATAACATGATACAATTACTCTCATAAGCGGTCGCGCCGCCAGGAGTGGTGCGGCCAGTTGAGCCGCCTGTAGCTCAACGGACAGGGCATCCGCCTCCTAAGCGGGTGGTGCGGGTTCGATTCCCGCCGGGCGGACGCTGCGAGAACTACATAGTGTTTTCATCATTCCGGCATGGCGCAATAGGCAGCGCAAGCGGCTGTTAACCGCAAGGTTGTAGGTTCGAGTCTGCTGCCGGAGCTGACACGAGGGAGATTGGCCCTATACCCACTGACCTGCCGCTGGTCTCTCTCGCGTCTCATGGGTCGTTGGCTGAGCGGCGAAGGCACCCGGCTGTAAACCGGGCACGGGTAACCAGTCCACACCGCAGGTTCGAGTCCTGTACGGCCCACAGTGCGCGCCGTCCTCGGTAACACGTGGCTGCACTAAACTAAAGAGCGTTTTCGTGATAGTGGATGCCTGGCGTGTGAGTCTGGCGCTGGGTTCGCTTCAAGATGACGCTTACGGTTTGGTAGTGGAGGTGTGCGGGGAGCTGTAGCCCCTCACCTACAGCCGCCCGGACTGTTCCACCGCTTGCGTTTATTGCGCGGAGCGCGTGCTAAAGGTCCGGGTGAAGATGCGCCCCTATAGCTCAGTTGGTTAGAGCAGCCGACTTTTAATCGGCGGGTCGCGGGTTCGACTCCTGCTGGGGGCACTCGGTGTAATAACTGAACATGGCGGGGTGCGCGAGCGGCCGAAGCGAGCAGTCTTGAAAACTGTAGCACCGCAAGGTGCCCAGGGTTCAAATCCCTGTCCCGCCGCCAATAAGTGAAGAACGTTTTGTTTGTACGTGAGATGTGAAAGAGGTGAGCACGATGTTTGAGGCGGTCAGTGTTGCGCTTGACCCTACTCCTGTGCAGGAGCGGCGTCTCGCGTCTCACGCCGGTGGCGCAAGGTTCGCCCATAACGCGATGCTCGCCCACGTGAAGGCTGCGTTGGAGGCGGGCGAGAAGCTGGATTGGTCGTTCTGGTCGCTGCGTAAGCGGTGGAACGCGGAAAAAGACACTTTGGCTGTCGGTGAGGATGGCGCTCCGTGGTGACGTGAGAACTCCAAGGAATCCTACTATAGCGGCATTGAGGCTTTGGCGAAAGGTTTGTCTAACTGGTCTAAGAGTCGCCGTGGTGATAGGAAGGGCCGTAAGGTTGGTTTCCCCAAGTTCAAGTCAAAGGGGCATACAGTCCCTAAGTTTGCGTATAGGACTGGATGTTTCGGGCTTGTTAAGGATGATCCGAAGGCACTGAAATTGCCTCGCATTGGCAGGGTTCACTGCATGGAGGATGTCGCCAAGCGGGTAAACGGCGCGAGGGTTCTGCGCATGACCATCTCACAGCGCGCGGGACGCTGGTACGCGTCACTCACCGTCGAACGAGACGACAAGCCAGTGAAGTGCGCACCGAAAGGCGGAGCTGTCGGCGTTGATTTGGGTGTGAAAACCCTCGCCACGCTCTCGGATGGTACAGTTGTGGAGAATCCGCGCTATCTGCGGAAGTCGGAGCGGAAGCTAAAGAAGGCACAGCAGGCGTTGAGCCGGAAAACCAAAGGCTCAAACAGGCGCGCCAAAGCGAAAGCCAAGGTTGCCCGTATTCACGCGCGCGTGGCGAACCAGCGGCAAGACGCAATGCACAAGCTCACCACGTGGCTCACTAACAAGTACTCGGACATCAGTATCGAGGACTACACGCGGCTGGAATGGTGAAGAATCGCCACCTCGCCAAATCCATTTCCGACGCGGCGTTTGGCGAGTTCCGCCGACAGTTGGAATACAAGACCGCACGCAGCGGCGCGCGGTTGCATGTCGTGGACCGCTGGTTTGCGAGTAGCCAGACCTGCTCGAAGTGTGGGAGTGTGAAAGCCAAGCTCTCCCTATCCGAGCGAACCTACGCGTGTGACAGTTGCGGCCTCGTTTTGGACCGTGACTTGAACGCGGCGATTAACATCAAGGTCGCCGGGAGTGCCCCGGAGACCCTAAACGCGCATGGAGCGACAGTAAGACGGAGTGACCGCAGTAGCGGTCATGCAACGCTAGTTGCTGTGAAGTGCGAACCAAGCGGCGGTGAAAACCGCGTGAGCCTTGGAGCGGGCGGCCGCAAGGGCGCCCTGCAAGCTACAACAAAGTAGTTTGCAACGGAGAGCGCCACTCTGATACAGTGGATGGTGTAGGTTCGAGTCCTACCGCCGGGACGAAAAATAAATACTGACGCAGTGTCAAGTGGCGTGCGAGAGAGTGTGCGTACGCTATTTGCTGCGTATATCCTGGTGTAGCTCAGTCGGTAGAGCGCTGGTTTCATAAGCCAGTAGTCGCGGGTTCGAGTCCCGCCGCCAGAACTGCGTGCGCGTCTGCCGCCCGCCCTTATCCTGGTGGGCGCGCACGTTTCGCCCTTGTAGCTCAGTCGGTAGAGCTTCCGGTTGAAGCCCGGAGAGCGCAGGTTCAACTCCTGCCGAGGGCACAAGACAATTCCATATTGAATGTTTGCTTCCGTAGCTCAATGGATAGAGTTCCCGCTTCCGGTGCGGGAGGTTGCGGGTTCGATTCCCGCCGGGAGCGCGCAAAATGAAGCCCCTGTAGCTCAGTTGGTTAGAGCATCCGACTCTTAATCGGGTGGCCGTGGGTTCGAGTCCCACTGGGGGCACTTTGTTGGGGGTCGCCGTGTTTCCTTTGTATTGTTCACGTCAGCGTGTTCAAGGGGGAGGCGCGGTTGGCCCTCATTTTTCTTGTGTGGTGCGCTATCTGGAGCTGTTGCGCCCTGTGGTTGCTTGCGCCGTCAGGTTCGCCGTGCGGCGTTTTAAGGGGCGTTGAGACCCTGGTGCGCGCGTTGGGTTGTTTGCGGCGCGCAAGCCCGCGAGAGGCGCGTACAGCGCGTTTCTCGTGGGCGTTTGGGAGCTATGGTGGTCGCGCGGTGTTGCGTGGTTTTTGCGGTGGTGCTATTTTTCTGTTATCGTAGCTGTGTCCCTGGTTGGTTGCCCGGTTGCAGGGGCGCGTGTTTTCTTAACTGACGGGGCGAGAGCTGGTGGTCGTATGCGTTTCCATGTCAACAATCAGGGGCGCGTGTTGCCGTGTAGGGCGAAGCACGCGTGTAGGTTTGGCGCGTCGTTTGAGAACGGGGGGAGGCGCAAGCCGTCCTTGAACGCTATCACGAGGCTGTGGGCGTTGAGCCGCGTATCACTGGTGATTTGCAGGCGCTCGGGTTGAACCTGTGGAACTTGCAGTTTCGGGTGAAGAGCGCGTCCGGCACGGTGGACAAGGTGTTGAATCGGGGTAAGCGTTTCGACGCGCTCTACGATGTCATCCGGTACACGAGCGTGAGTGGCGTGGGCGACTACTACAGTGACTTTAATCGGACGATACGCACGCTGACGGCGAAGGGGTACCAAGTTGTTGAGGTGACGGACTTTTGGAAGCTCACTGAGGAGAGTCGCGCGAAAGGCGGGTACAAGGGCATCAACGTGAAGATGGACTCGCCTGATGGCGCGCATTTCGAGCTACAGTTTCACACGCCTGAGTCGTTGCAGGCAAAAGAGAGCGTCCATGTCCTGTATGAGCGGTTGCGTCGCCCGGATGTGACGGCTGCGGAGCGCGAGGAAGTGTGTCGTGCGATGGACGCGACGTTCAGTAGCTTGGATACGCCGGTGGATGTGTTGACGGCGCGCCGGTAATGCGCGTATGGTGTTCGTGTGGTATGGTTGGTGCTGGTTGGTTCTCCTCCCGCTCACCATACGGTGTTTTTAGTTGAGGGGAACGTGAAAGAGGAACAAAACGCATGACGGTTGAAGGAAACGTGAGCGCGGACGCTGGTCTGCGTATTCTGTGGGGGGGAGCGCGGTTACGTGCTCACCGATGGCGCGGTGGAGCGTGTGGCGGTCCCGGTTGGTGGCGACGTGGGTGTTGACCACTATGAGGCGGTCACCGTGAACGTTGAGGAAGGTACTCTTGGCCGCGAGTACGTGTCTTTGGTCCCGTATTTGGGATTGAGGACGCGGCTGAGTATGGCGAGTATCGTACAATTGAGCCGGGTGGGCTGCTGGTGGAGTCTGCGCGTCTGGTTGCTACGGCTGCTCACGCTGGCCAGGTGGATAAGGGTGGTGCCCCGTATATTGAGCATCCTGCTTTTGTCGCTGATCGCGTGGCGCGGTACGGGGGCGGTAGCGTGGCTGTCGCGGCTGCGTGGCTGCATGACGTGGTGGAGGACACGAGGTTTACGCTGGATGCGCTGGCGGTCGTGTTTCCTGAGAGCGTGGTGGAGGCTGTGGATGCGCTCACCCGCAGGGATGGGGAGCCGTATTTTGATTACGTTGAGCGCGCTCGCGGTAATGAGGCTGCTTGCTTGGTGAAGATCAGTGATTTGGAGCATAACCTGGATGAGTCTCGTCTGGGTGACGGTGCTGACGTGGAGGCGACCTCTGCTCGTATGGAGCGGTACCGCGAGGCGCTGCATAGGCTCATTTCCGGTGATGATGGTGGCATCGCGTAGTGGCGGTGTACACGGTTGGTAGCCTGTTCTCCGGCTACGGCGGTCTTGACCTGGGCGTTACGGGCGCGCTCGGACCGGGCGGAGACACGCTGTTTGTCAGTGACGTGGAGAAGGGGCCGTGCGCTATTCTCGCCCACAGGTTCCCAGATGCGCCCAACATTGGTGACATTACCCGCGTGGATTGGCGGGATGTGCCGCGAGTTGACGTGTTGTGTGGCGGGTCGCCATGCACGGACCTGTCCACTGCTGGCGCGAGAGCCGGCATGACGAAGGACACGCGTTCGGGACTGTGGGAATCTATGTTCCGGGGCGTTCAGGAACTACGCCCGCGCCTAGTGGTGTGGGAGAATGTGCTAGGTGCAACAAGTGCGAGAGCCTTTAGCTTACTGGAACAGCGAAATGGACGTGTGGGAGCGGAGGATGGTGGACCTGTTCTCCGAGCACTCGGACGTGTGCTCGGAGACTTGGCCTCAATCGGGTATGATGCGCAGTGGGGTGTCCTACCGGCTTCCGCCGTTGGCGCTCCCCACAAGCGAGCCAGAATCTTCCTTGTTGCTCACCCCCACGGCCAACCTTGGGTCCAACGGCGGGAGTCAGCCGCCGGAGAAGCGGAGGGCGGGAGGTCACGGGCCGACATTGGCGGACCAGATCGAGCACATGTAGCTCGCGGGTTGCTGTCGCCTCGTGGCGTGGACTTGTTGCCGACACCGCAGGCGACAGTATCCACCTATTCGTCGCAGGGTTATGGTCCGAACTTGAATGAGGTGGCGGTGACGCTGATGCCGACACCGAAAGCGAGCGACGGCGAGTATGGTTTGCCGCGCACGAGCGGGCGGCCGCCAGAGAAGAGCACGCATTTGGCGACTAGATTGGCGTACACGGATTATGGCGTGTACGCGGAGGCTATCGCCCGGTGGGAGCGGGTGACGGGCAGGCGCGCGCCGAGTCCGACTGAGCCTGCTGCTCGTGCTGGCGGTAGGCCGCGCTTGTCTGCGGTTTTCGTGGAGTGGATGATGGGGCTTCCCGAGGGGTGGGTGACTGCGCCGGAGATTGGGTTGTCCCGTAGTGCGGCGCTTCGGGCGCTTGGTAACGGCGTGGTTCCTCAGCAGGCTTCGGCGGCTGTCGCGTCTCTGTTGGAGCGCGAGCGTACTGTGGGCGAGTCCGAGGGCTGGCCGGAGTTCGCGTCGTAGCCTCCCCGCGTGTCGCTATTTTTATGGCGGCGTACTCGCCTTTTCTCTCTTGTGGAGTAGGCGGGCGCGCCGCTTCGCTGTATGCGCTTCTGACGGGCTTTCGTGCGCCTGCCCCTCCCAGTACACGTTTTGGGGCTGCTAGGCCGTGAGGGGCGCGTACAGCGCGTCTGGTGGGGGCGTTTGTGGGTGGTGGCATGTTCCGGTGTGGACGTTGGCGTGTTTTGGTGCGCGAGGTGTGGTGTTGGGACGTTTCGCGCGGGCGAGTACGGTGGGCGTGCGTTATTGGCGTTCTGTTCGACGTGTGTGCTGTCTCGCGTGTGTGGTTCGGTGCGCGTGGGTGCGGGGAAGATGGGATGGGTGAGGTGATCCGATGGGTGGAACTGTGAAGTTCGTGTACGGGCGGCGTAGTGACGGGTGCGTGGAGCGTTGTCGCGCGAAGCCGGAGAACAGGGGGCGTGGCAGGTGTCCGCACGTGGGTCATGTGGCACTCACGGACGCGCAGGCACAGGAGATGAACCAGGAGCGCTTGTCTGGTGTCGTCCCTGGTTTCCACGGTGGAGCGGGCGAGAGCGTAAACGGTGGTGCGGGCGACGGTGCCCGTGTTGTTGGCGCGCGTCCTGGTGCTGGCCGCGTGGGTGGCGTGCGTGTTCCCCGTCCTGGCGGCGTGCCGAAACCTAGTCCTGGCGTGTTCCATAATTCGCGCGCATCCCACCCGCTGACAGCGAAAGAGCTATCCGAGCAGTCGGCACGCGTATCTGCCGCGCTGGATGAGGAGACGTGGGGGAGTATTCGCGGCTTGTGGGAGCGCGTGAACCTCGCTATCGCTGATGGGGATGAGGAGAAGGCGGCGGATAGTCGCGCCCTGTGGGAGCGCGCGGGTGAGAAGGCTCGCGGCTTGTTCCTCGCGGAGTTGGATGCGGACACGGAGGATGGGAGGCGGTTGCGCGCCTATTTGGGCGAGGGCGTGAAAACGAGTGATGTTGCTGACATTCTCGCGTTCAACATTGGTCAAATGACAGCCCCGGTCCCCGTGAAAAGCCGGGACACGAAACTGTCACGTCACGCTCTCACCGCGTTCGACAACGACATGAACAAGAGCCGCTACGTAATGAGCGTCCTCGCGTTCGGCGGTAGGTGCTGCTACTGCAACCGCCCCCTGCATCGTGGGGAGCCTGCGGATGGGCAGGCGACGGCGGAGCATATCACGCCGGTGAACCCCAGGGGCGGGAGCGCGGTGCGCGGCGCAACAAGGTACGGGAATATGGCGCTCGCGTGTGTGGCGTGTAACCGTGCGCGCGGCAATCAAAACTTGGAGGAATGGGTGCTCGTGACGGGGCGTATTCCAGATCGTGAGGAGAAAGCCCGGTGTTTGGCGCGTATCCGCGAGTTTCGGGCGTATGCCGGTTACGAGGAGTACACGGCGGAGCAGACGAAGCGACTGAATCGGGAGATTGGCCGCATGAACCGCGCGTACTCGCGCGAGTTGGAAAAGCTCGGCGAGGGCGCTGACAGCGGGAGGGTGAAGGCGGCGGCGCGTCGCGCGTTGCGCCGTGGCGTGATGAGGATGCGTGACGCTGTTCACGGCCCCGTCGGCGGGTGAAACTGCGCGGAAGGCGTGGGCTACCAGTGGGGTGTTGCGCTTTTTGGGGGCGGGAGGTTGTGGCTTTGGTGGGGCTGCGCCGCCCGTCTTTCTTTGACTCGGTGGTGTCTGCTTCGCGCGTCCACATGCGACTCGGCCCGCACGTCCGCCCCACGTATCCTGTGTTCCGACGTGTCGTCCCTTGCGCGTCGCACGCTGACGTGTGGTATCCTAGAAGCGTTCAAGCGTATCGGACGCCCGCACGCCACCCACTAAACGGGTTGCGTGCGGCGAGACAGGAAAAAGGGGGCGTACAGCTATGGTTGCTTACAATGACGAATACGGCAAGCACATGTGGTTTGCTGAAACCGCTGACGTTGCCGTCGAGTACGCGCGCTCGTCGAACGGCAAACAGCGTGAAGCGGCCGCGCGTAGCCCGTTAACGCCCGCCGCCGACCTGAGCCGCCTCTCCCAAGATGGCGTCGTCTACGTGCGTAATGCGGCGTGCGAGAACCCGAAAACACCCGTGTGCGACCTGGCCGGGTACGTGTCTGCCATCCTGTTCGGCGCGTCTGGCGGGTGTTTGAGCGAGAAAGCGGCGAGTAATCCGGCGTTGCCCGCGCATTTTGTGGGGGATTGTATTGTCCGCGCTGTCGGAGAGTGCGAGCGTCAGAAGCGTGCAGTGTCGCTATCGGTGAAACGCCTGATCGTTAACCCGAACCTGCCTGGGCGCGTGATGCTGTGGCTCGTGGAGGGCAAGCGTCCGGGCTACGAGACGGTGTCGGATAACCCATCTGCGACGGGCCGAGTGCTGCGAGTTCTTGCCGACGACCCTGATTGGGGTGTGCGCTGTAGCGTCGCCCATCATGTGAATACGCCGAGGGATGTCCTCGTGAAGCTCGCCCACGATGATGAGGAGCGTGTGCGTGAGGTGGCGATCTGCAACGATAACATGCCAGCGCGCGTGTTTGATGAGGTGATCGTGCGCGACGCGAGTAAGGCGGCGATTATCCACAAGCTCGTTCACTATAGTCAGTCAGTTCATGCGCAAGTGCTGGCATACACTCGCTTTGGCTTGCCGTATGCGAACGATGATGAGTGTCTAGCGTTGAGGGGCGTAAGCTGGGATGCTGGGGAGTGGCTGCGAAAGCATGATATGAAGGTGGTGCGGTAATGGTAAGTGAGGGCGGTTCCGCGCTTGCGCGTGCGGGCGGCGTGTTGGCTCTTGACTTGGACGGCGTGCTGTTCGTGTCACCCGAGCCGGTGGGTTTGGATGGCGAGTATGCGGATAGGGCGCGGGTGCGGGTGAAGGTTCCACGTTTGCGTGACGTGTGGGGGATGCGAGTGAGTGAGCCTGTGTGGGTGTCCCCGTCGATGATCGCCGACGTGAACGGTTTGCTCGCATTGCCGGGTGTGCGTTTCGTGTTGGTGTCATCGTGGGGTGCGGCGGCTGTGGAGGCCGCTCGCCAGGTGGGCGTGATCGTGCCCGATGACACTGTGAACGTGTTTGAGGGGCGCACGGTCGGCGCTGTCAATCAGGATGTGAAGCTGGCGGAAGCTCTCACCTATTTGCGTGGGTGTGCACAGGGCGGTGAGCGTGTGGTGTGGGCGGATGACTTGCATGTGCCGGGTTTCGTGGAGCACGACGGCATTGTGACGGTTGGGACCAGCGAGGATGCGGGTTTGACTGGGCCGATGGTGGAGCGGGTGCGTGCATTGTTGGGTGGGTGAACCTGCTTCCGTTCTCGCGTATTCGCTGTTTCCGTCCTGTCGTCCTGCGTTTTCTTGTCCTGGTTCCCGCGTCTTTCCTGGGTAGAGTGCCCTCTTGCGCGTCCTGTGTTTGCGACATGCGTTTATGCGGCTATTTCTCGGTGTAATCGTGTGGCGAGTGTCCGCGCGTGGGATGGGAGTTGTTGACCGTGAAATTGTCAGAGAAGCTGCGTGACATGTTTGCGCCGGAAAGCCCCGGAAACATAGATGTGGTAGAAAAGTACAGTGAGGCGATTGGCTGCTGCGAAGATGACGGCGATGTTGCCGCTTTCGCTGGCGTGTTGTCGCGTGCGAAAGAGATTGACCTGCTCGGTAGCGATAACGAGTGGTATCGTATCAGGGTTGCCACCCAGTCGTCCGACCCTGTGGTGCTGTCGATGTGCGCACGCGATTGCGACTATACCGTGCGTGCCACTGTGGCGAGGAATAGGAAGGTCACCGACGGCGGCATTTTGTTTGATTTGGCGCGTGACGAGCATTACCATGTGCGCGGCGCGGTTGCTGATCGTGATGACATTCCGTTTGATATGCGTGTGATGCTGATGGGTGACGAGAATTACATGGTGCGTGCTGCCGCTGTGGGGGCGGCGCGCGAGTACGGGTTCGCTCGCCTGGTGGTTCGGGCGCTGTTCGAGGACCAGTCCAGGATGGTGCAGGCGGCCGCCGCCCGTAATCCTCTTTTGCCGTCAGACTTGGCTGAGGCTCTTCTCTCGTGCGGCATTAAAGAGGTGGAGGGTGCTGCCGCTCGTAATCCTGGCTTGTCCGATACCTTGTTGAGTCAGCTCACGAAAGATAGTCGGAAACATGTTCGTGAAGGTGCGCTTGCTAACGTTTCGACGGCGCAAAGTGACATGGCTGAGGCCGCTCTCGGGAGGGAGAAGGGTGACAAGGTGGTGGATGATGCTGCCGCTATCGTTGTCGCAGGCAACGAGAATGTGGACGTTTACACGGCTAGTATGATCGGCGATAGCGGGAGTGTGGAGGCGCGCCGTATTCTGTCGGGCAATGAGGGTAACGGCTTGTATTCTGGGTTGCGTCGCATTGCGTCTTTCTCGGATGATGTGGTGGCGCGTCGCACGTGCGCAGCTAATCCGAGGGCGACGATGGATACGTTGGTTCCGCTCGTTTTGGATGAGGATAATGTTGTTCGCCGTGAGGCGATTGCGAACCTTATTCGCCGTCGCATGTGAGCGGCGTATGCGTGTCGTGTTGACGCGAAGATGGCGGTTGTGATATATTGACTGTTGTAAGCTTAACTGGTCGGCTTTTAGTGACCGGCCGTGTGAGCTTGCGTGATGGTGACTGTGGTTCAGTTGGCGGAACGCCCGGTTGTGGTCCGGGAGGTCGCGGGTTCAAGTCCCGTCAGTCACCCCGTTGTTTCTCATGGTGTTGTGATGGTAGGGTACAGGAAAACCCCGAACTTGGACCGTTTGGTCCGGTTCGGGGTTTTCTGTTGCTATCATGCGGAAAAGTACCTTGCCGACGTGCCGACGAGGTATCGTCTCGCCCCGGCGGTAGACAGGACACCTCACCTCACGTTTGACCGGGCGGTAGGTGACTTGCGGTTTTTGGCGCGAACAATCGCCTGCACCCTCTGGCGTAGCGAAACGGCCCCACCACGCGCACGAAATAAACCGCGCGCATGATGGGGCCGTATTGTCAACGGGTTTAGAAGCCCGCGTCCTCCATCGGGTCGTAGTCGTCTGCGATCTCACCCGTCACCGGGTCAACGGTGTCGCCCGTGATGCCAAGGGTGGTGAGAATCTTGTTCTCGATCTCGTTAGCCAGCTCAGGGTTGTCTGCGAGATACTGGCGCACGTTCTCCTTGCCCTGGCCGAGCTGGTCGTCCCCGTAGGTGAACCAGGAGCCGGACTTTCGGACGATACCGTGCTCCACGCCCATGTCGATGATTGAACCTTCACGGGAGATGCCCTTACCGTAGATGATGTCAAACTCGGCCTGCTTGAACGGGGGCGCGACCTTATTCTTCACGATCTTCGCGCGCGTCCTGTTACCAACGGGGGCACCTGCCTCTTTCAGTGTCTCGATACGGCGAATGTCGATGCGCACTGACGCGTAGAACTTCAGGGCCTTACCGCCCGTCGTCGTCTCGGGCGAGCCGAAGAACACGCCGATCTTTTCACGCAACTGGTTAATGAAAATCGCGGTCGTGCCGGTGCCGTTGAGCGCTCCTGTGATCTTGCGGAGCGCCTGGCTCATGAGCCTGGCCTGCAAGCCCACGTGAGAGTCACCCATCTCGCCCTCAATCTCGGCGCGCGGGACGAGCGCTGCAACGGAGTCGATGACGATAATGTCAACGCCACCCGAACGAATCAGCATATCCGCAATTTCTAGCGCCTGCTCACCCGTGTCAGGCTGGGAGATTAGGAGGGATTCTGTGTCAACGCCCAGCGCCTTCGCGTACACGGGGTCCAGGGCGTGCTCAGCGTCAATGAACGCCGCCGTGCCGCCCGCACGCTGCGCGCTCGCAACCGCGTGCAACGCAACCGTGGTCTTACCGGACGACTCGGGGCCGTAAATCTCAATGACGCGGCCCTTGGGGAGGCCACCCACACCGAGCGCCACATCCAGTGCGAGACTGCCGGTGGGGATGACCTGAATGGGCGGGCGGTTATCGTCGCCCAGGCGCATGACGGAACCCTTACCGAACTGCTTGTCGATCTGCGCGAGCGCCGCGTTGAGCGCCTGCTGCTTCGCTGTCAGTCCTGCGCCGGTCGGTTCCGCCGCCTGTGCTGTTTTCCTTGGTCGAGCCACTTGTTGTGTTCTCCTGTTCTTGTCGCGCACCCATGCCCGAGCGTCGCACACTGCGACTGTGTGAAACGGGCGTATTTTCTTTGTGGGCGCATATGGTTTTTGTGCCTACATGGTACAGTATAAGCACATATCCACGTGTGGGGCAAAAGCTCACCAACCGTGCGCAGCATTGCCACGCATGTTGTGGTATGATAGGTGTTGATCGTAGAAAACGAAAACAAGAGAAGGAAACAAACATGGGCGCAGTAATCGTTCTCACCATTCTCGCGACGATGGTGTGCGGCGGCGGAGTGTACACGGCTTTCAGCGGTAAGCTAGACGATGGTGTGTCTATGTGATGGTTGATGGTTTCATTGCTATTGATTGTATAGATGGTATTGGTTACATTTCTTTTGTGGGGGGTGACGCGTTGGCTAAAAATCAAACCTATAGGGCTTTTGCGGCGCGTCCCTCTCACGTTCTGGACCTAAGTGGCGAGCTACTAGATGGTGCGCACGTTTTGGATGGTCTGGCATCTGAGATTCGCGACCTCTCGGCTTACGCAACCTATACGGTTCGTAACGACGTTGAGATTGGGGACGAGCTGGCGAGGGTTACTGCGACGGCTCCTGCTGAGGCTGGCCGCCAGGCAGGCGTTACCATGCCTGATTTCCTGGTGTCGGGTAAGTCTGGTAGGTCGCGTAAAGAGAAGCTGGTCCAGTACAACGTTGTGACCGCTTACCGCTCCTTGCAGGAGCGTGTTAAGGTTGTGAACGGTGAGAGTTCCAAGTACGTGAGCCAAGGCTGGAAGCGCACAGCTAACACTGCTGTACCGTCGTATGGTGAGGATTACGTGAACCTCGGCGCTGTGGACCGGGCTTATGCCGCCATCGAGAATATTCCTTTTGCCGACGGTGAAATTATCCTGAAAATGGTTATTCAGGGTACGTGGTACCGTCTGATCTTCGACTTCGATAACAAGCGGTTCACCGAAGGGAAAGTCACCCTACCGCTCATTAAGGTAGAGGACTGCGCACCCGTCTTTATCTTCACGGTCGTCACCGATAACCCGGTCGTCCAGTTTTCGGGAGACCATGTTATCGGCGCGGACGTGGGAATCAACAACTACGCTACCGCCGTGGTGCGTGACGTGAAAACCGGGCGGATAGTGTATGAGACGACGCTCTCCCAGCGGGTACACTCCCTCTGGAACAGCGTCCGCGCGTCTGAGTCTCAGGTCCGTCACTTGCGAAAGAAAGCTACGACATTACTGCATGACCGTCAAGCTCGCATGGCGGCTTTGGATGAGGCACAGCTCCACCGCGAGTCCGCATCCCGGAAGAGGCGTGAGCTGGCGATTCTCGCCGCACAAGAGATAGCCGACTTATCCCACATGTGGGGCAACGCGGTTGTGGCGGTAGAAGATTTAAGTTGGGTCATTAACACAGCGCAGCACGGCAGGTGGAACCGTGGCGTGCTCATCCAGTGGCTCACACACTACCTGTCTCAAAACGGCGGATGGGTTGTGGCTGTCAACGCCGCGAACACATCGCAACTGTGCCATAAATGCGGCTCCAAGGTCACGCACCCTACACACAAGCTGTCCGTATGCCACGAGCATGGGGCGATGGACAGGGATGTGAACGCTGCGGCTAACATTGCTGCCCGCGCTGTACCGCGCGTAGTTAAAGCTCGGGTGACGAGGGCGAAAAACCGGAAGCTACAGCCACAAGGGGCACTCAGGACGCCGCCCGCTAGGGTTTCGTTGAAATATCCTGGCAGGGACAGGACGAAATAAGCCTACCGAGAAAAGGAAGAACCATCGCCGAACTGTGAGGGAGGTGATTCTTCCTGTATGCCCCGCTAGGGCACAAGCCGCGCGCTTGGAGGTCAGGGTACTAGCGGACCAGGACACACACGGCACCCTGGGGACCGTTCGGGCGGCACTCAAACAAGGGAACAAGATCTACGAATGTAGGTTATGTAGCCCTATTTGATACTCTGCGATCATGCTGTTGTGCAGTGCAATGGTTGGCGCGTGCGCGTTCGGTGGAATCTGGTATCTCGCGGTTGGCTGACGAAAGGAGGAAACGATGGACATGCAGGCGATTACTGGCAAGTATTATGAGCTGACTCACGCGATCTGCGACGCGGAAGTCACCGTCGTTGGTGAGGACGGCGTTGAGAGGCGAGTCGCATACGGTGATCTTCTCGTCAATGGCACAATCGTCATGTGTGGCGACTCCCTATACGCGTACCGTAACAAGTGGGAGTATGGGCCGCTGGACGGTTGGTGGGATAACATTGACGACGGCAACCAGGCAAACGTGCACCAGGTTCTTTACTGGTATCATAGGGGCGTTCTCGGAGGAGACGCTTTCCGTATCGTTCGTCAGCCAGAGGTCCGCGACTAACAGTAGCGCTCGCGTCGAACCACAGTTGAGTAAATAAGCGGAGTGGAGAGGGGTGGCGTTGGTGGCTGTCACTTTTAACGATGTTGTCAACATCACGCCAGGGGATGACGAAGAATATTCCCGTGTCCTCGTGGCGTTAGGAATCAACTCGGGCGTTAACTCGTGGCCTCGTAACTTTTTTTGACGACTGTCATGTTCCAGGCGCGGCCATCAAGAGCCTATACGACAAGGACACGAACGGTCGATTGAGAGAGCTGCTACTGTCGCATCCGTGTCTCGGTGAAGAACGCGCACGCGAGGCGGTTCACGCGGTTGTGACGGCGGTGAAAGACAATACCGCGAGAAGCGATCTGCATGATCTACCTTATGGGGTGCTCGCCAATCCGACGCTCACACACGACATGGTATCTGAGGTTGTGCAAGTCGCGGAGCTGCTACCGTCACACGCGGTCAATGAGTTCTTTGAAAAGCGTTCAGCCAACCGAGGACGACGTGATGGCACTGTGGGAGTGTCAATCGCGACGATACCCGTTTGTTGAACAGTCGCAATGCGATTTCGTTGATATTGCAACGCGCTGCGGCCTCGCGCCCCATAGTCTCGTTGAACAATGGCTCGGAAACGCGGATTACGCGCCTTATGCTGCCGCCCACGCTACGAATGTTTGCGAGGATGATGTGCTCGCTATTGTCGGTAAACCTGGGTGCAGTTACGCGCTCCGCAACCCCATCCTGTCACATGGCGCGCTGTGGCGTGAAGCAAAACGTCGTCGCGGAGCGTGGACCGACCTGGCACACCTGTTCGCTAACGAGGGCGCGCCGCCAGCCCTATTGGAGGCTGGCGCGAGAGACGAAGAATATCAGTGGGTGTGGAAGAGCATCGCCAGTAACCCCGCTGCGACGCGCGCAGTGTTCGAGACTCTACTGTTCACGGGTGGGAGCAATTGCGTCATGATAGCTTGCGCGAAGAATAATCCGGGGTTCCCACCGGACCTTGTGCGTGACGTGTACGGGGTTTCGGAGAGGACACCGCCTCTGGTTTCGTGAGCGCGTCAGCGGGGGTACTGCGCGACCTGGCGCAGTGGCATGGGTCGGAGGTTGGGGGAGCGTTGACTTCCGTTGGTTGTCGTGTCGCCATCCATCGTAATTGTTCGCCGGACGTCAGGCGATCTCTGGTTGATGGATTGAAAAGAATGTGGCCGCTGGTCGCCTACGACGCGTACCGTGGACGCCTATAAAGATGCGCGTGCTGGCAGGTAAACGGTGGAGCAAAAAGGGGGGAGACTGCCGTGGGGTGGTATTCATAAGGTGCGCGCATCTGGCGCATTGTTGTACCGGAGTATGTCGCCGAATGTGAGGCGCGAGTGTGCCCGCTGGTTCCCGAAGGTGTTGTGGCTTGTTGCCGGGGACGGGCTTGTGGAGTGCGCGTAAACGGGTGCTTGTGTTAAAATGTTGCTGCGAGAGTAGCGAAAACCGTGACGCGAATCAGAGCGGCAAAACGAAAGGAAGAACGCATGGCGACTATCACTTTCAGTGATGTGAAGTGTATTGCGCCCGGCGACGAGGATGAGTACGCGCGTGTCCTTATCGAACTGTGGCAAAGCAATGATGATGGTGAGAATATGCGTCGCTTTCTCGAAGAGCGCCGCGTGCCGGATGCTGCCGCCCAGTGGGTGTACGATGAGTGTCAGCACGATGATGCTTGCCGAGTCGTGTTGTCGCATCCTGGTCTCGGTGAAAAACGCATCACCGAAGCGGCGCGCATCGTCGTAGAGGCGATTAGAGCAGGCGGTGCTCAGCGCGACCCTCGCATGGCGCTCTCTAAGGTGTTCGATAACCCGTCGCTCACGCGTGGGGCGATAGATGCCGCTATGAGTGTGGCGAGCCTCCTGCCTGATTTCATCGTGTACAGCATGTTGATGGGCGGCGCGCTCACCGGGGATGACGTGCGCGTACTTTGGGAGTCGCGCAGTGAGAATCGCTCGTACATGGGGTTGGGGCGCGATTTCGTGGAACCCGCCATGCGCGGCGGGAGCGCGCCCGACAGCCTGGTGGACGAATGGCTAGACAGTGGCGAGTACGCGCCCCACGCGGCCGCATACGCCACAAACGTGAGCGAGGACGATATTCTCAGAATCGTTCGCGACGTGTCTAACCCGTGGCGCAATAGGGCACTCATGAACACCATCCTGTCAAGCGAGACGCTGTGGAGTGAAATGAGGCAGCGTCGCGGTTGGGATGACGGTCTCACATACATATTCTCTAACGAGAGCGCACACCACGCCATGCTGGAAGCTGGCGCACGCGACATCGAGTGCAAGACGGCGTGGGAGAGTATCGCCGGTAACCCCGTGGCGACACGCGCAGCGTTCGAGACGCTACTGTTCACTGGCAATAATGACAAGATGCGTCTGTTGCAGGAGGCGGGGCGTAACCGTGGTTTCCCGCCCGGTCTCGTGTGGGACGTGTACCGCGTGTTCGGCGCGAGCACGGCGATCAATTTTAGGAACGCGCCGTCCGATCTGGTGCGTGAAGTGGCGGGCTTTTATGCGGACAGGCGGCTCTCAACCGGATATTCGACGGGCATGAATGTCATCTTTCACCGTAACTGTCCGGCAGATGTGCGGTCTCATTTGGCGTGGGATGATCGTAGCCTGTGGCCTCTTGTTGCTGACGACGCGTATCGTGGTCGCCACGAGAAGAAAGCGGCTAAGTCCGGCGGTGATGGCGTTGATGTTTCCTCGCTCTATCCGTTGTGCGGGTAGAGGGGTGCGCTGGTGAGTTAATCGCAAAAGGGTGGCGTGGTCGAATTGCGCGGACGCGCGTGCTATAATGGTCGTTATGAGTGATGACTACAATGGTTTGCTTCGGACCATATACGGTGAGCCAACAGTTGATGGCGACCTGTTGGGTACTGTTACGAGCGTCGGCGAGGGCGACGAGGACGCGTATGCGGCCGCTCTCGTGGAGATTGGTCGATCATACGGTCATTACTGCGTGGAACCTGTTATCGAAGATGAGCGTACACCCGGCGCGGTGTTGGATGCGATTCTTGGCGGCTGGCCGACGGTGCAACACTTGTGGCATAGGGTCGCCAAGCACCCGAATGTGACGGCGAACGTGGAGCGTTGGTGTCGCCAGAAGAGGAGCGTGAAACTGAACGCGGCGTTGGCGGCAAGCCACGGTGTGAGCGACGAAACGGTGAAGCGGTTTCTGAGGTCGAAATCGCCGCAGGTTATTGGCGCGCTCCTGGGGAACGCGGTGCTCAGCGAGGACGTGTTGCGGCGCGCTGAGGCTCGGGCGCAAGAGGTCGGCATGTATATATGCTACGTTGTGTCGAGCGGTAAACGTAACGCGTCCATGCCTGTGGACCTTGTGGGGTCGTGGCTGACTTGCTCAAATGAGCAGGCGCGCCTTGAAGCGTTGGAAAGTCCCGTCGCGCCACGCAATATGTTGTGGGAACGTCTCACGAAAGACGTGCGGCTTGACATTGACTCGTCCGTAGGGTTATCTATCTTTGACGAACAGTCAAACGCCGACGGTGACATGATTGACTGGTTCCTCTCCCGGTGGGAGGAGCAAGATCGCGAGGTGCTACAAAGTAACACGCAGCGGAGGTGGTGGGTGGCGGGAGCTGTCCTGTCTCATCCTCGCGCGCGGGCTACAACTCTGGAACGCTTGTACGCGCGCTACGGGGCCGTCAACTGGTGGATACCTTTAACGGTGGCGAAAGCCCCGTCATGTCCCAACTGGGTGCGGCGAGACGCGATACGTCGCCTTGCGCGGGATGGTCTCGCCGGTCGCGTGCAGGTGGATTACCCGAGCGCGTCACCGGAGTGCGCGCGCCTGCTCTACGACTTCGGATGCTTGGATGCTGCCGCCGATTGCGAGAACGCTCCCGGCGACCTGCTGGTTGATGTTTTGGAATCAAAGCTGAGGGAAGCGCCGGAGGTGAAAGGCGATAGCGCGAACAATATCCCGCGTTTTAAGGCAAACGACGCAATTGTCACCTTGTCGCACGATAACATGCCGCTGGAAGTGAGGCGTGAGTGTGCCCACTGGTTCCCAGGGGTACTGTGGTCGATTGCAAGGGACGGGTTTTTAGGACGCGTCTAAAACGGTATCTGTTGCGCCCAAAATGGTAGTATGGTGGGTAGTTTGCCGCTGATGGCGCGTGCCGTGGGTGCTTAACTACTCGCTTGTGCGCGCCCGTCGTGAACGGTTGTGCTACAATGGGGGTATGACTGTTTCTTATGGTGCGCTACTGCGCGATAAGGTGGGTAACCCGACCGTCTACAAGAATCTATGGGAGCTTGTGACGAGTGTCGGTGAGGGCGACGCGCACATGTACGGTGAAGTGCTGCTCGCGTTAGATTGGTTGTCGTGGCGCGACTTTGAGAGCCGGGAATATGACAAGGTGCGGTTCCGTTGGGCGTATATGATGCTGTCTGACTCTCACCTGCCGGGTGGCGCTCTTGAAACGCTGTTTTCTAACGGGCGGGTGTGTAACGGTTTCCGCGCGGACTTGGCCGCACACCCGAACATTACTGGACGGTTGGAGCGGGACGCGCTGCGCAGTAAGAGTGCGCTTGTGCGTGAGGCGCTGGCCGGAAACACGGCGATCAGTGGCGACACTGTGAGCGTGCTACGAAAGTCGAAGTCGAAGGCTGTTATCGGTAATCTATTGTCGAACAGTGCGCTCGACGGTGAAACACTGCACAGCCTTGTGGAGTATGCGAGGCGTATTGGTATGGGTGGGCGAGCGATTGCGACCAGGGGCTGCAAGAATGTTTCCATGCCGGTGGACGTGGTGTTAGAGTGGGCTGGCGACTCTACGTTGCGTCAGTACGTGCTGGGTAGCCCCGTGTTGCCGAGTGAGGAACTGGTGCAGCTTCTCTAGAAGGCGTGGACGATAATCTTGAGGTGGCTGCAAGGTATGCTTTTGAGCCGTGGTCGAACGCCGACGGGCAGGTTATCGACTGGTACGTGAACATGTGGTTTCGGAGTGCAGAAAGCTCGTCTCGCTTCCATGACAACGTTGGCGTTGAGCGCGCGTTGTCTCACCCGAGGACGTGGGGTAGCACGCTAGAGCGCGTGTACGCTCGATACGGTGGTGACGGCAAGTACGGTCGCGGCATGGTGAAAAGCATCTTGCGTTCCCCGTCGTGTCCTGATTGGGTGCGGTGGGACGTGCTGTCGCGCGGGGACAAGAGTCTTATCGGGGATGCGGCGCGCGAGTCGGAGAGTGTTCCGCCTGGTTTTGCGCGCGCCCTCGCCGACAATGGGTATTGGGAGGAAGCTGTGGATTGCCCCAACGCTCCCGGCGACGTGTTGGCGGATGCGGTGGAGCACATCGTTAACCTCTATAAATGGCAGGGTGGATCATCGCTCGCCAGGCACCAGTTTGGGCGTTTTCTTGCGAGTGAGAATATGCCGCCGGAGGTGAGGCGCGCGTGTGCCCGGTGGTCTCACGTGTCATTGTGGGCTGTCGCTAGGGACGGTTTTCTGGGGCGCATTTAAACCGTACAGCGGCGCACAAGACCGGAGGTAGGTACTGCCATTGTCGCGCCTCTCGTTGTCTCACGTGCACGTGTTGTGCGTTGCCGTTTCTTGTTTCTTTCTCAACGCGTGGCGTGTTTCACTCACTCTGGCGGATGGTCGGTGTTCGCGCACTGGTTGCTTTCGTGGTGTTGCGCGCGTGTTTTCGGGCCTTTAGGCCCATATGTGCCTGGTTTTGGTGTTGCTATTTTCGTGGTGGCGGGCGCGGGTCGTGCGGCTTGCGCCCGCCGTGGTGTCAATTGAGATGCGCGGCTCCCGTAGTCTGTTGCGGGGGCTGCCTTGTTTGTTCGGGAGGGAACAATGGAAAAGATGGTTAACGTCAACGCTGAAACAGCCGGTGGAGATTCCGTAGTGGGTGCCCCGTCTGGCGGTGCAGCGGTTGAAACAGTGAGCGCGGCGACCGTCAATGCTGTTGATGCGGCGGTTAACGGCGGCAGCGGCAGCGGTAACGAAAACGGTTTGCCAGCGCCGCTCATCACCCCTACCGGCAACAATGCTGGCGGCAACGCTGGCGTGGAGACGATTGAACAGCGCCTCGGTGGCCTGTTCGGCGGGGATGAGACGAAAACGAAAGAGAACGCGAACAAGGACGCGCGCCTGTTCTCTACGTTCCGCGACCTTGAAGCTGGCGAGGTGAGTCGTTATTACGCGCTGCAACAGTTGCCGGAGCGGGTGAGCGGCGCGCACGTGAGCGGCGACATTCACTTCCACGATCTTGATTACACGGTGCCGGGAGGCATGTTCAACTGTATGCTCGTGGACCTGCCGTTCATTCTCTCGCGCGAGGACTTTCCTATCGGGAACACGCGCGTCAACCGTGTGCGCAGCGTTGAAACGGCAACGGACCTGATTCCGCAGATTGCCGCGCAGGTCAGTGTCGGCCAGTACGGTGGGCAAACTTACAGTAAGCTCGATGAGGTGTTGGAGCCTTACGTCATGTACACGTACCGGCGTGAGTTGGCGCGTGCTCTCGAAAACGCGACACGTGTCGCTGCTGAGATGGGTGTCGCCGGGGTGGAGCCGTTGGATAAGAGCGTGGCTCTCCTCGTTGCGTCCGGTGAGCGCGACAGGGTGGCGGCGGGCGTAGGTGAGAAGATTTGGGACATGAGCGTTGCCGAGGCTAAGAAGCGCACAGAAAGCATCGTGTACGACAGCATGGAAGGCGTAGAGTATGCGCTGAACACTGTGCAGGGTAACGGGCAGACACCGTTCGTGACTATCAGTTTTGGCCTGTCTACGTCGTGGGCTGGCCGTGTCGTCCAGAAAGCTATCCTGAAAGTTCGCATCAACGGGTACGGCGCGCAGAGTAAGACGCCCGTGTTCCCCAAGCTCGTGTACATGCTGAAAGAAGGCGTGAATATGCGTGCTGGTGACCCGAACTATGATGTGAAGCGCCTCGCCTTGTATTGCGCGTCCAAGCGTATCTACCCTGATTTCCAGTCGGTTGATAACACGGTGCGTGACCTGGGTTTCAACCCCACCAGTATGGGGTGTCGCTCTTTCTTGTCCTACTATGAGAACCCGGAAACGGGGGAGCCGGTGGAGTACGGGCGGTTTAACGTGGGTGTGGTGACGTTGAATCTGCCGCGTATCGCTATGCAACCGAGAGCACAAACGATTTTATGCGCTTGCTGGATGCTCGCGCCGGTATTGTGCGCGAGGCGTTGGATTGGCGTTTCGATCAGGTGCGTGAGGCGACCGCCAGCCAGTCGCCTATCCACTATGTGACGGGCGCTGCGGGTGTCGCCATGTCGCCGTCCGATAAGGTGGGTGATCTCGTGGAGGGCGGTTACGCGACCGCGAGCATGGGCTACATCGGCGTGTACGAGGCCGTGGCAAGGTTCTACGGGGGAGACTGGTACGGTAACCGTGAAGCAGTCGAATTCAGCGTGAACATTGTGCGCCGGTTGGATGAGTTGGCGCGCTCGTGGAAAGCTGAGAGCGGGCGCGGCTATGGCGTGTATGGCACGCCGAGTGAGAGCCTGTGTGACCGTTTCGCCCGATTGGATACACGCCTGTTTGGCGAGGTGGAGGACATTACGAGCAAGGGATACTATCAGAACAGTTTTCACGTGGACGTGCGTAAGAACATGAGTCCGTTCGAGAAGTGGCGCGTGGGAGGCCCAGTATTTGCCGTACACGACGGGCGGCGCGATTGATTACGTGGAGACTGAAACACTGTTGAAGAACCCGGACGCGTTGGAGTCTATCGTGGACGCGGCGGTCGCTGCGGGCGTCAGGTATTTTGGTGTGAACCAGCCGGTGAGTCAGTGCTTCGAGTGTGACTATTCGGGTGAGTTCGCTGCTGACGTGCGTGGTTTCTATTGCCCGGATTGTGGGGAGCGTGACGAGGAGAAGATCAGCGTGGTGCGTAGGGTGTGCGGCTATTTGGGGTCTTTCGCTGACCGTCCCGTGGTGGAGGGGAAGCGAAAGGAGATTGTTGCTCGCGTGAAGCACTTGCGTGCCGGTGACGCGCCGGACGCGGCCGGTGTTGCTGACGTGGTGTCGCCGTCCGTGTGAACGGTTCTGCCACGTGAAAGAGCCGGGCGCTGGCCGCCGCGCGTGTTTTGCGGTTCCAATGCTACCTTGGTAATCTCATTGTTGTTGCCGTGGTGGCGTGGTTGGGCGGTGGCTGGTCGGCGCTGACAGTTCGGAAACAGGGAAGGCACCCCACGGGAGTTCGCGTTAATTCGCATTTACTCTCGTGGGGTGCCCCTTATTGCCTTTTGCCCGCGCCGCGACGGCCGCACGTGAGAGTCGCCCCTTGTTTCTTGCTGGCGTCTCTGTCGCCGTGCGCACTGGCTGTTAGAGTACGGCGCTCATGCGGTTAGCGGCATAGTCGATGAGTTCTTCTGCTGTGGTGATTGTGTTTCTCCATACCGACGCGTCCGTAACGATTGTGAGCGTTTCCATGCCAGTTACGGGTGTTTGCATCGTGTCAATAAGTGTGGCTAGTTCCCTGTGGGGGAGACTGCGCCTGTTCAGGAGTGTGAGGCAGAGGTAAGCGTGTGCGCGCCTCGCCGCCGCTTCCGCTGCACTGTCGCCGTGTTCTTCCGCCCGCGTGATGGTGTCTCGCCACCGCTGCGCGGCTTCGCGCACAAGGTTCGTGTCGGCGTTTATGAAAAAGATTGCGTCGTCGCCGATTTCTTCACATGCGATAGCTTCGCATCGTAGTATCGTGTCTCCCAGCCTGGTGAAGGTGGTTTCCTGCTCGCCTGGCGCTCGCGTGATGTGGTCGGCGATGCTTTGATGGCGCAGGAATGGGAGGGAGCGCGTGACGCGTTTTGTGTCACGCTCGCCGATGGGAGGTGTCCTGGCGAGAATGATACTGGCCGCGTGTTCCATGATCGTTAGCGAGTTCGCATACTCAGTGTCGTCGCCCTCTCCCAGGGCTTCGATAACGAGTTCGAGTGTCATTGCCGCGTATTCGGCGGTGAGGGGCGCTAGTGAGTCGAGAACCATCCTAGTGAACGCGTCGTTGTCGAATACGCTGGTGTTGATGGGTTGTGTGTTCCATTGTAGCTTGCTGATGGTTTCGGTGAGAATAGCGCCGGTCAGCTCCTCGTCGCAGTCGTCGTCTCGTGGTTTTAACGCTTCGTTGAGTGCTTCCCACATGTGCGCGTAGTCGCCTTACGGTACGCGTCCGCGACGATTTCGGCGCACGCGTCCGCGTGAGCTTCGTAATCAAGCTCCCACGAGCGGTAGTCCTCTGGCTCATCGTAAAAAGGTGAGCTTGCCCAAACTGCGGCGTTGTAGCTATCGCGTAGACGCTTGATGTGTTCTTTGTACTGGTTCACTGTCATCCTCTTATCGTGTCATTGTGTGGGCACGCCGCGTCAATGAGTGTCGCAGCATCATAGACGTGCTGCCGCCCGTGTGGCGTGTTCAACGTGAGGTCGTGGAACGTGTGCTGTCCGCTCATTGTTTCGATGAGTTCCGCGAGGTCGCTCGCGGTGATGCGGTTTCTGCCCGCGAGTTCGCAGCATACGAGGGCGTGCGCTATCCGCGCGTCCGACTCCCACAGCGCGTTCCCGTCCGCAGCATGTGTGTTGATTTCGTTTCGCCACCGCCCGGCGGCTTCAATGAGGTGACTGGTGCTGGCATTTTTGATGGGTGGGCACAGGCTGGTTGCGATGTCTGGTTCTGATCGTAGGCGTATTCTTGCGAGGAGCGCCCGCTTGCCTGCTGGACTCGCTGCTGGCGAGAAAATGTGCTCTTCGATACTATCTTTCTCATCATCGTCGTACCGGAATTGCTGCACGTATTTCCACATGTACTTGTCGTCTCCGCTTTTTGCTGCCGCGTCAACGAGATAGTGTAGGGCGATGGTTTCGGCGTTACGGGCGGCTACCCCGCCCATTTCCTCTAGCATTTTTACGATTGCCCACAGTCCGGCGACGCTCGGTCGCTCCACGTCAAGACGTGAGTCCAGGTTGATGTACTTGTGGAAGTCGTCGCACGTGAAAAGGGAGTTGTTGTCGCCGATTGGCGTGCGGTCCCACGCGAGGGCGCGCAACAAGTATTCCATCACGAGGTAGTTGGTGTAGTCGTGCGAGTCGTCCTGGTTAATCTTGTCCAGGTCAAGCATGGACAGGTAAAATGCGCTCCACATGCGCGGACGTTCGGCGCGGCTCTCACGACAGATGAACGACACGTTACGGTTAATGAACTTGTTGCGCAGGCCGTCAACGTGTTCGAGCTGATGAGTGTATCCGTTTGTTCTTTTCGACATAGAGTGCAGCGCCAGCTTGGCTGTCGCGTATTCGTCTCGCGCAGCTCCGACGCTTTGCCAGTAGTCACACTTGATTGAGTTCACGCGATAACGCCGTCCTTCTTTTCGTTTGTGTTTGCTGTAACAGTGCTGCCACACCGCTCTTGTTGCGCATAGGCTCAAAGGTGGTGCTGCCGCGCCAGTGGCTTATTGTATCACTGTCCGCCCATGTGGCGTGCCGCGTAGTCGATGACCTGTTCCCCGGTGCTCAGCATTTCGCCGAGTCTACTGTTGTTGTCGCGCACGTACAGGGCGGTGGGTAGCGCGTCCTCGCCGTCGTGCCATGTGCCCTGTTCGCTGCCGAGTGTCACGGTTTCAATGAGGATACTCAACATATCGGGGGTGAGCGCATCCCGCTCCAACAGGGTGGAACATGTGATGGCGTGAGCTGTCCTCGCTTGCGCGGCACCGTTCTTGTCGCTCTCGTCCTCACGCTGCTCGGCCAGTCGGCCCCAGTAGTGTGCGATGCCGGTAAGTTCCTCCGTGTTGCGCGCGTCCAGTCCGTAGGAGGTGCCGTTTGCGGCTGCGCGCTGACGGCGTGTGAGAGTGAGCATGTCGCCGCTGAACGCCAGAGCCGCATCACCCTCACAGTCAGGGGCGGCTGCACCCATCACGTAGTGCCCGGCGAGCCGCGTTGCCGTGGCGGGGTTGTCGGCCGCGAACGCTGTCAGGTCGTCTGCACCCTGTCGGATAGCGTCGGCCGCGTATCCCAGCACACCGCAGGTAAGCCGGTCCACAGCGTTATCATCGGTCGAATACTGGAAGATGTATTCGAGGGGCGTGCGCGTCATGCCGCCCGCGTTGGCTGCGCTCGCGGCGGCGAGTTCACGGAACCCGTCACAGCCGAACAGCTCCGCGTCGGTGAGCTTGCTTGCTGCGCTGCTGCCGATGGTGTTGGTGAGTGGCGCGGCGCACGCGTTCTTCCCGTTATCGGTGCGCGTGGCGAGCATGTTGGCGAGTTCACGCCAAAACGCGTTAGCGCCATCGTTGGCAAGCGTGGCTGCTAGGCGCTCGGCGTGGGCTTCTGCGTCAATCTGGTCCATCGTGTTGTTGTTCACGGGTGGCTCACTCTCTCTTTCCATTGCACGGTTGCCGTTTGGCTCTTCTTTCTTAGTGTAGCATACGCGCAGCCGGTTAGCGCGGTGGCGCAGCTTATTGTGCTCGTTCTGCCCCGCTCATGCGCTGAGCAACGTAGTCGATCAGGGTTTCCACGCTGTTGATGAACCCATAATGGTGCATGGGGTCACAGAAGCTGAGCGTGAGAGTATGGGCATCCTTACCGGCCTCGCGCGCCTGTTCTTGCTCGTTGAACATGTCGATGAGTGCTGCCAGGTCGCCTGTTGTGATTGTGCCCCGGAGGGTGAAGAGTGTCGCAGCGATGGCCGTGTGGGCGTACCGAGCCTCGCGGTGCTCGGGAGCGTCTACGTCCGTGCTGTCAATGATGCTGCGCCACCGTTCGGCTGCTACGGTGAGCGTGTCGGTGCTGCACGTGTCGAGCTGGTAATCCCCTGCCGTGATCGAGCGCAGCAAGAGTCCGCTGGTGTCTTTCCAGATGATGAGGCGACCCAGCGCCGCCGCGCTGCTGTCTGCGAACATGAAGTATTCGCAGGTGCACGTGTTGGTGAATATGCTGTGTTCCGTGGGGATAAGCGAGTGCGGTTTGCTCGCTTTGCTCATGTTTTCGAGGATGACGCGCGCCGCGTTCTCTATGATGCCGCGCATAATGGTTTTCATCGTCTCGCGCCTGGCAAGAGCCTTCTCTGTGAGCGTTTCGCTTTCTTCGCTGAGCTGTTTGATGAGGCCGTGTAGTGTTGCGCTCGGGTCGTAGATCGCGCCGTCCGATAGTGCGGATGCTGCGCTGCGGAACGCGTCACAGTCGTAGAGGCGGTCCCCCATGATGACCATAGCGTCCCAGTCGGCGCAGTCAATAAGTGTGCTCGTGTTGGTGTCGCCGTTAGTGAGCATGAAATTGTAGGAGAGGACGTACATGATGGCGCGCCAGAGCGTCTGCGCGTCCCCCTCGTGGATGGCGTTGTTGACCGTGTTTACGCACGCCTGCTGGTGGCGTCGCTTCGCATCGTTGAGTCGCTTGGTTGCTTGCTCGTGTGTCTTGTATGTGGGGTGCGTCTGGTCGTAACGTCCGTACTGATCTGTGGGGCAGTCGCGTTCGACCGTGAGCGATGTCTGCGTCCACGCGTCGTATGCTTTACGTGCCTCCTGGTATGTGTTGTCAATGGAGAAAAAGGTGTCGCGCATTAGCTTCTCTGGCGCGGACGTAAGGCGCTTGCGTATTGCGTGGTCATTGTCTTGCTGTTCTCTCTGTTTGCTGTCTCCCGTTTCCATTGTAACACGGCGGCGGGATGTTAGCTAACGCTCATGCGCGACCCAGCGTAGTCGATTAACTCTTCTACGTTGAAAATTTGGCGAGAGTCGTCTTTAGGGTCGTAGAGTATGATAGCGTGCGTGTCGCGGTCGGGGTGCGTGTCCTCATACTCTTGGAGCGTGTTAATGAGGGTCGCCAGGTCGTCTGCTGTGATCGTGTTGTGGTTGATGAGGAGTGTCACGGTGATCGTCATGTGCGCGTACTGCGCCACATGTGGCTGAGCGTCACTGTCGCCGCTGTTGATGATGTTCCGCCACTTGGCGGCTGCCTGCGTGAGGTCGTCAACGCTTCGCGTATTGAGAAAGTAGCAACCAGCCTGGGTGATGAAGGCTCCCGCTCTGTCCGCTCGGCTCGCGACGACGACGCTACCAATCACGCTTGCGTTACCTCCGTTGTTTCCTGTGTCCGTGAGGTAGGTGCGGGCGCACATGTCAGCGAACGCCGTCCGCGCCTTCGCTATAACCCGCTCGCCGTTCTTGATGTTGACGATGATAGATGCCGCGCGTTCAGTGATTTGATACGCAAATTGGAGCATGTTGTGGTCTGCGAGGTGCGAGATAGCCCTATTGACGACGTTCAAGCCAGATGGCGCGTAGATGTTGGTGAGTTGTGTGGAAAAGTGTCTGAACGAGTCGCAATCGTAGAGCTTATCGCCCATCGCTTCGACTGTTGTCCAGTTGATGTTGTCGTAGTGGTCGGGGTTGAGCGATATTGGTGTCGGTCGGTCGATGATGAAGTCGAGTGCCAGCCAGAATGTTTCCGCGTCGCCTCGCTGTGCTGCCGCGTTGACGGTCGTCGTGTATTCGGCGTAGTAGCGGTCCCTGTCTTCATCGAGGCGTTTTCTGGCGTCGTGGAGTGGCTGGTATGTTGGGTGAGCCGTGTCGTAATGGTGGGTGTTTTTATCTACCGGGCAGGTTTTTCTAAAAATGGAGAACGCGTCGTCGTTTGCTTTGTCTGCGGAGAGGTACGCGCTCAGTGCCGCTTCGAGAGCGTCGAGCGCGTTGCCAGCCCGCGCTGTCTCGCGTGTTGTTGTGTTGGCGTTCATGGCTGTCCTCTCTGATAGTTGCTGTTGCCCTTGGTGTTTCTTTGCTGTTTCGTGGCTTTTATTGTAGCACAGCTATGGCCTGTTAGCTGATGCTCATGCGTGTTGCGGCAAAGTCTATGAGCTTTTCCAGTTCGATTGTGGGGAACGGTAGCGTGTTGTCGAATACTCGGTTGTCGTTAACGTGCATGGTGCGACTGTATGTCCCTTGCTTGGTGCGAACCTTCATGAGCTTTTGTTCCTGGAATGTGTCAATGAGGGCGGCGAGGTCGCTGGGGGTGAGTTCGCTGCGCTCTAGGAGGGCGCTTGCGAGCATCATGTGGGCGCACCTGGCCGCTACCTCGCTGCCGGTGTCGCCTTGTTCTTCTGCGTCTTGAATGGCTATCCGCCACCGCTGCGCTGCGCCAGCGACGCTGCCGCAGAGTGAGTGGACGATACCGTAGTGCGCGGGGTACACGCTGTAGCGGGTCTCCACGTTTCCCTGGAAGATGACGTGCCCCACGTGCGTGAGGGTAGGGAAACTGTGGGCGTGGTCTCCTGCGAGGTACGCGCCCACGGCGAGGCCGGAAAAGCTGTCCGAGTAGCTGTTGGGGTGTTCTACGAGTTCGGTGAGGTTCCCGCTGGCTGTCAACTCCACTGCGGCGTGTTCGCCGATTGCGGCGGCGTTCAGCCCCGCCACACTGTTGCCTCTGTTGGTGTTGCCGGTCAGGTGGGCGAGGAGGAGCCACACGCCCGCTGGGCGTTCCGGTGTTTGTGTGCTGGCTGCGTCGTCGTGAACCGCGCGAGCAAACGCCTCGCAATCAAACGCGGAGACGTCAATAAGCTGATCGTTCCACCCGGCTAGGCTGATAAAGTGGCTGATGATGGCGTTGGTGATTTTGCCGGAGACGCACATGTCGTTGCGTGTGGCTTTGGAGAGCGCCAGCCACATGGAAGAGTAGTTGCCATTGTGGTACGCTTGCGCGACGATGCGGGCACACTTTCTCGCGTGCGCATCCATTAGACTTTCTTGCTGGTGGGTGCTGTGGCCTCCGCGTAGGTATTCGCGTTGGTATGCGGCGCGCTCGGCGGTGATTGCGTTCACGTAGTCGCCGGTAGTGTCGTTCGTCATCTTGTTATCTCGCTTCCTGCCCTGTTATTTGCGGCCCGTTTCCATGCGGGACGCGGCCATGTCGATTAGCTCGTCCACTTTGATGATGGTTGTGTAAATGTCGCGGACGTTGGTGCCGCTCGCGTTCCTGTCGCGGATGCACATGTTGCGCGGCTCCGTGCTGCCACCGAACATTAGTGTTTCACTTTCATGAGGCTTGTCGCCTCAAATGTGTCAATGAGGGTGGCGAGGTCGTCTGCTGGGAGCGTGTCACGTTCCATGAGCGCGCCACAGAGTTTCATGTGGGCGACCCTTGCTTCGATCTCGCGAGCCTCGTTCCCGTTTGTTTCTGCGTCGTTGATGATGGAGCGCCACCTGGCGGCTGCGCCCTGCACGTCCCCGCATAGTGCGTAAACGATACCGTAGCTCGCCGAAGTTACCATAAAGTTGCTGGTTGTTTCGTGAAAGTTCTTGCGGCCTATTCGGGTGAGGATATTGTCGTTGCTGTTGTCCGCGCACGCCAGGTACGCGTGCTCGGCGAGGACGGTTGGGGTGCATAGGCGCAGGGAGTTGTGTAGGAGTTCTTCGTCGTTGGTGACGGTATTGGCGAGTTCTTCCATGATGCGGCTACCGAGCGCCACGGTGTTTCTCGCAGCCGTGAAACTAGGGTCGCTCGTTTTGAGCGCGTTAAAGTCTCCCCAGGCATAAAGGCGGCCCAACAGGCGATGTACGCCGTTTGGGTGATCTTTATCATTTTTATGGTGTCACGGGTGACGGCCTGCGTGAACGACGGGTCGTGTAGAGCGCCGTCGCTAATATTGTGGTCGAGCAATCCTGTCAGCAAGATGGTTTGTTCGATAATTTGAAAGGCCGCGTTTTTGTAGTAGATGAAGTTGTCGGTGTGCGTGGCGTTAGAGAGCGCCTGCCAGAAACCGTCGTAGTCGCCGTCATGGTAGGCTTGCGCGATGATTGGCGCGCACGCGTCCACGTAGCGTGCTTGTGCGTCAGTGAGCGCTTGCGTTGGGTCCATGAGTGTACCGTCTGCTGAACGCGCGGTTATGCGCCCATCGTAGATGTTCTTGCGTTCTTTCTGGTATTTCGCGCGTTCGTCGGTGACAGCTTTTGCATACCTCATGTTTTCTGCGCTCCCCTCTACTCTTTGCTTGTTTTCGTCTTGCGGCGCGCTTGTCGGACGCGCACACGTGCCGTGCGCTCTCTTTTCTTACGTGTTATGGTACCATGTTTCCATGTTGGGCGCGCGTCAAGCGTGAGAGTGTGCTATGATGTGTTTTGTTGCAAAAAGGATTCCACAACCAAGAGGAGAGAGACGAGAGATGACCGCCGAACAGAAAAAGGGTGCCGCCACTGAGGGAAAGAATACCCCGTTCCTGCCCAAGGGCATGGACAAGAGCGTGTCCTACCGGGCGGTGAGGGGTCAGTTTAATGACCCGACGGGCACGCCGGTCGTGCTCATCTCGCAGCCCGGCCAGGGCAAGACAGCGGTCGTGTACGCGCTCGCCGCCGAACGAGGGTATGAAGTAATTACGATTGTCGGCTCGCAGAAGGACCGCACCGACATTACCGGGTTGCCTACCCTCGTTAATTTCACGGTGACGCGCCCGGACGGCACCGTGGATGAGGTGCGCCAGGTGGAGTACGCGGTCGAAAAATGGCAGCGTGTCGTCATGGAGCGCAAGCGCGTTGTCGTGTTCCTGGATGAGCTGAACACGGCTCCCCCGGATGTCGTGTCCTCGCTCCTCACCATTTTGGCCGACCGGCGCTTCCCGAACGGGGAGACCATGCCCGAGGAAACAGTCATCCTGGGCGCTATGAATGATCGTGATACCGGCTCAGAGTATCACGATATGGCTCCGGCTCTCGCGAACCGTCTGTGCCTCGTCGGCTATCACATGCCGCTGGGCGCGTGGCTGGACGGTGTGCGCCGCGCGTGGGGTAAGACCGTCGGCGAGCGCGAACAGTGGATGCGCCGCGCGGTCGCGGACTTCGTGGACGAAAACCCTGGGTTTGCGAACGCGCCTCACGACCCGATGGGTGAAACCGTTAACGCGGCGCAGTTTGGGTTCGCGTCTGACCCGGCTAACGACATGGTTGCCGCGCACGCGTTCCCGTCATACCGTTCGTGGGATCGCCTCGCCACCAAGCTCGCCCACACGTCCCTCCTGGACGATGGTAGCCCGGACACTGAGCTAGAGCACGTGTATGCGGGCGGCATGATTGGCTTCAAGGCGGCTTTCGCGTTCCGTGAGTTCCTGGCGCGCCGCCGCGAAGCTGAGAAACGTTTGACGCTCGCCAGTTCATTAACGACGCGTTCACGCTCGACGATAGCGGGGAGCCGGTCGCTAACCCTGACGCACTGAGTGAGTGGCCGCGCATTGTCGGTGAGGATGGCGCGGACAACCGTCTCGCGGCCGCTAGGGAAGCTGGTCGCCTCGCAGTCGATGACGTGGAAGAAACCCACGTGACCGCTGAGGAACTGCGCAACATTATGCTCCTGTTGCCCATCCTGTCGGGCGATGAGGAAGTGCCGGGCGTGGGCGGTCGTCTGGACAGTAGCGCGCTCGCGTCGCTCGGCAAGAGTGTCAGCAAGGTGTTTACGGAGACTCAGAAGCACGCCTACGCGGTGACGGCTGGTGACGCTGAGGGCAGGGTGAAGCGCCGTATGGTGGTGAACGCGCTCGCTCGTGCGCTCGCGTGCCCGCATATTTCGGATGCGAAGAACATGAAGGCGGCATCCAGGGCCGCGTAGTGTGGTGGAGTCGGGCGCGGCGTGAGGTGACAGACAATCGCGCCGCCCCGCTCGCTCTCGCGCGTCACGCTTGCGCTCCCACGGCGTGACGCGCGTACTCTCGTGGTTACAGCGCTCACAGTCGGTGTGGAGCGTGCGCGTCCCGCGTGGTCCTGCGGGCGTTTGCTGTGGCGCGCTCACCCGTCCTCGTGTTATACTGGTGTCCTGTTGAATATGACGGACGATGTGAACAATGGGGAGGCTCGCTATGGCGACTACGAGGGAAGTTCTAGCGCGGGAAGCTAAGGAAGCCGAGGCGTGGGCGAAAGAGAACGCCCGCAGCATGGCTGAGCAGGGTTCCAGGTATCGCCGCCTGTCCCCGTGGGAAGGCAGCGTATGGAGCAAGGCCATCGAGTCTTTGCTCCTCCCGAAGGACAAGGGCGGCTATGGCCTGTACCCACTGTCCCCTATCTTCGCTCTCCTCGTGCCGTTCGTGGACATTACGTGCGAGACCGCGTACACGGACGTGCGCGCCCGCGTAGGGTTGGGGTTGCAGTTCTTCTACAAGTGGGATAACCGTTTGAGGGCGTTCGCTCTCGCCCACGAGGCGCTGCACGTGGCGAACCGTCATTTTCAGCGCGCCGACGAGTGCGGTAAGACGTTCGAGCACGCGCACCGCATGATGAACCTTGCGGGCGACATGGAGATCAACGAGCTTCTTCTGGATATGGGTGTCGCCCATAGTGAGGATGAGGATACGTTTGTGTTCCCGTCAAAGTGGGGGTATGAGAGGTCGCGCACAATGGAGGAATACCTCGCGTCCCTGTCTCAGGATCGGGATAAGTTGGAGGAATTGGCTCGCATGTTGGAGGAGTTGCAGAATCGTTCTGGCGGCGGCAAGGATGGTAGTAGTGGTTCTGGTGAGGGCCAGTCCAGCGATTCTGACGAGTCTGGTTCTGACGGTGAAGGCTCAAAGGGCAGCTCACAGGCTGGCGACGCGGACTCTCGGGGCAAGAACGGTTCTGGCGAACAGCCTGAATCGCAGGGCGAGAACGGTTCCGAGGGCGACGGTAAGGGCGATTGGACCAGCCAGTATGTGCGCGCGAACGTTGGGCACGCGTGCGGGTCGCGCAGCAACGGTGAGGATGATCGTGAAGGTGAGCGCATCGAAGGCGAGACCGGGGTGCGTGGCCGCGCAATGGCTGACGTTGAGGGCGCTCGTCAAGACGCTGAGGCGCTGGTGCGTGAAGCCGCCGACGGCAGTAACAGCATGGGTAGCGGCGCGGGCGACTCGTGGGTGAGGCTACTTGCCCGCATGGCTCCGCCGCGCGTGAACTGGCAGAGCGTGCTGGCTGGCGTGGTTGGCCGTTCCATGTCGTCGCGCGTTCGCGGCAACAGGTATGCGACGTACAAGCGCCCGAATCGTCGCCGCCAGGGTGGCGAGTTCGTTTGGCCGTCGCGTGAGGACAACAAGCCGACGGTGCATGTTGCGGTGGACACGTCGGGTAGCATGGGTCGGGATGATTACGCGCACGCCGTAAGTGAGATTGAAGGTATTTTGCGCGCGTCGGCGTCGGGTGCGGCTATCGGCTTCTACGGTGTTGACACGCAGATGAGCGAGCGTCCGCGCATGGTGTCTCATGTTCGTGACCTCAAAGCGTTTGGTGGCGGCGGCACGGACATGTCTGTCCCGTATGAGTGGATGGTGGGCGAGTGGGCGGCTGGCGGTAAGCGTCGCCGCGAGTTGCCGGATGTGCATGTTCTGGTGACGGATGGCTGGGTTGATTGGGGTGAGACGCTGAGGGCGGCTGCTGCGTGTCGCCAGTTCACGCGGATGGTGATTGTTGTCACCGATATGGGTGAGTCGCGTCGGGTTATTGACGATGGGCGCGCTGCGGGCGTGAGCGTGGTGTTCGTGAACGGGGCGGCGTGAGCGTCACTGCGTTCCCGTCGTAGCCGAGTTTGGGCGTTGCGCGGTCGTGGGGCGCGTTTGCTGCCGGTTTGGTGGCGGGCGCGCCCCACATGCTTTGCGTCCCCATTTTCTTTCCGGCGGCTGTTATCCCTCACGTCTGCGCCTCGCGTTTTGACGTTCTCCTGTGTGGGTGGCGTGGCGGGCGCGCGTAGGCGGCTATTGGCGTTGTGTTCGCGCGTTCCTGGTTGTGTGAAGGGGTTTTGTTGTGGCTGGGTTGTCTCGTGGCGAGAGGGAAGCGAAAATGCGTGGTATTGCTGTTCGCGCAGAATACGCGGCGTTCATGGGTGAGTGTGAGCGTTTGGGTGTGAGCGTAGGTGGTAACGCCGAAAACAAGTACATGGTGTTTCGTCGTACACTGGTTCGCGACGACGCGTCCCTGCGCGGTGGCGATGGTCTCGGCGGCGAGGGCGACGTGGTGGACTTGCGGTATGGCGCGGACGTGGCGTTCGTGTGCGCGCGGATGGTTCAGGCGTGCTTCCGCGAGAGCGTAGCGCCGTCGGTGTTCGCTGGCATGTCGCCGCTGGGCGTTCTCATGTTTTTGGGTTTGGATGGCGGGTGTAAGGGCGAGCCGGGAGCGGATGCGCTTGCCGCTGGCGCGTGTGGCGACCTGGTACTTAACGGCGTGAAGTGAGCGCCACTCGTTTCCTATCGCGTGTATGCGCGGTCGCGCCGTCCGTTTTATCGCTTCGCCGTCCCTGGCTTATCACGTTGCTGTTGTTGCGGGAGCGCCCGTCGTCCCACACTCTACGCGCCAGTTGTCCGTATCGCCGTCGATACGGCACTCATGCGGCCCTGTGACGGGCGAACGCGCTGTCAACCCACTCCGGTAGGGTACACGCATTTTGAGGCCGTTAAAACGTGCTACAGCGTTCCGCTTGTGTCGCGGCAACCCTGTATCCCGAACGCCTGCCTGAATCAACCGCGAGCGTCGCGCCCGAAAAGGAAAGTGGGGCGCCCCAAGCCGGGGTGCCCCACAATATGTGCGAGATAACAGTCAGGAGATCACTGCTGCTCCCACTCAGGATAAGCCACGCTAATCTCCCACATGTACTGGTCGTAGGCCGCCTTCATGACGCTCGTTGACCATTCGTTCAACTCTGTGTCGTCCTCGGCGAGCGCCATCTCACCCAGGTTTTCCGGCACACTTGCCATCCCGTAGTTGAGCGCGTCAATGACACTGTGGCGGATACGCGTGTGGGACGCAACGTTCGCGTCCGGGACTTTCACGTTCAGCTTACCGACTGTCCCCTGGATAAACACCTGCATTTTTCCGATCTTTGTGTACAGGTGCTCGGCAACCAGGCGAGCAGACTCAGCCGTCAGCTCACCGTCGCTCGCGTCCATGAGCTTATTGAACAGGGACGCAACCGCCGTGATGGAGCTGCTACCGGGGTTCGGGTCGCCATTTGGCGTGTACGGCCACCACGGCTTAGGCTCCGGGCTAGTACCCTGCGCCTCATACGCGGGGCGATGTGCCGGTGCCTGCTCCTGAGCGGGAACGTTCGCGCCCCACGCGCTGCCCGTCGAGAACTCGCGCTTAGCGAGGGCGCGCGCCGCCTCCGGGTTCAGCTCCGGGTTGCGGCGAACAATCATGTCCTCGAACATGTTGCTCTTAGGCATGTTGCGCTTGAAGCCCTTGTCGTTCTCGGAGTCATCAACAATCCACGTCTTACCGCCGTCTAGTGACACGGCTGCGATAGCGGTCTCGAATATGCGGTACTTCTTGACGGCATCTCCCTCGGACATGCCGCCCTTGGCTTCCGCGTATTCTCGCATAAAATCAGCCCACGGCATGTCAAGTGGCGTACTGTCCGTGTGTCCATTGAAGCCGGGCGCGATATGACCGTCCTCGGTGTATGGCTTTGTGCCGGGCTTGGACTTGTACTTGCGGTACTTCTCGATGCGGTAAATCACCGGGGTACCGTTGTCGTAGGCTTCACGTAGTGCGGCGGCAATCTTGTTGTTTCCGTCGTCGAACACGCTGCCGTACACGTCATAATCGTCGCCCTCGTGGGTGAAAATGGCGCGGTAGCGTGTGTTCGCATTGCTGCCAGGCTTTGGCTTCGTGATGTCCAGCTTGCTAATGCGCTCGTAGCCGGTGCGGACCTCCAATTGTTCACGCTTGTCTACGGGCATGGACGGGTCGCCCGCGAGTGTGACGAACGGGAAAACCTTGTCGCCCACTCGCATATTCTCGTACAGTGGCGGAACAGTGTTGTTGACTCCGTTTGCGTTCGTTTCGTTCGTATTCTGTGTCATCTTGGCTCCTTAACGTGACACTTTCTTCTCTATTTCGACTGGGCGCGCAATGCGCCCTGTTTGTGTGCCGCATGTTTCACCGCGTGCGGCCCGCGCTATCGCTTCTACACGTGTAGAAACAAGTGGAGGGGAGGGGCGCGTCAGTCGCGCCACGCAAAACGGGTCAACTTGCACGCCCCTCACCTCTAGCACCCTCTCTCCTGCAAGCTCACGCCCCGCCCGTCAGCGGGGCGCGCCTGTCAGAACGGAGGCTCGTCACCAAACTGGGTAGCCGCGCCGCCGCCAGCGAAAGCGTCAGCCTGCGCGGCGGGAGCCTGCTGCTGGGAAACCGCCCTGCTGCGCGCCACCACCGTTATATGCGGCCTGACGCATCTGCTCGCCCGCACCCTGCGCCGGACGCTGACCGCCCGACTGGTAGCCGCCCTGCTGTCCGTTGTTGGTGCGCGTCACCTGAGCGCGCGCACTACGCAGCGACGGACCGATCTCGTCCACCTGCAACTCAACGACGGTGCGTCGCTCGCCTTCCTTCGTCTCGTAGGAACGCTGAACCAGGCGGCCCTGGGCGATGACGCGCATACCCTTACGCAGCGACTCAGCGACATTCTCAGCCGCATTACGCCACACTGAGCAACGGAGGAACAGCGACTCGCCGTCCTTCCACTCCCCCGAATTACGGTCGTACGTGCGCGGCGTAGACGCAATCGTAAAGTCGGCAACGGCCGCGCCGTTACCCGTCCAACGCAGTTCGGGGTCGGCGGTCAGATTGCCGATCACCGTGATTACTGTTTCTCCTGCCAAGGTACCTTCTCCTTCTCGTGTATGTAGGTTTTTCCTTGCATTAACAAATATATTACGCCCATATGAGCGTTGTCAAAAGCTCACGAAAGGCTCTATGGGGCGCATCGTTTCGCCTCTATTCCCGCCGCTCTTTCTGCGCCTCGAAACGCCGCGCGTTCGCGTTTTCGACGCGCTAAAAACTACCCCGGTATGCGAGTGGGCGGGCGTAAAAGGGCGATGCTGCCCCGGTTTCAGCGGTTTCGCTCGCTTGTTTGGCGGTTGAGGGCGTGCGCCAGTTCGCTCTCCCACGCGCCACCCAGCTTGCTTGCCTTCTCGTTGACACTTTCCGCGCTAATCTGGCAGACTTCGCTGCCTTCGCTTTCCTCGCGCTCTGTCCACAGAGAGGGGGACTCGTCGCCATAGTCGCCATATTTGCGGCTGCGCACGTAGTAGTAGAGGGCAACAGCAGCCATGACAAGCGGAAGCAATCGGAACACCCAGTTTACCGCCACGCAGGCGCTCATCCACGACGAGGTTTCGTCGCCGCCGAAACCCATGTAAAGCGGAACCCACCAAGCGTTTGCGAGAACCATCGCCCCCACAGCGTAGCGACTCCATACGGCGGCAACACGACGATACAGAACGTGATAACGCGAGAGTAGCGTCAGCGGCGTTTGCTTCCTCAACTTGTCAAGCTCGTACACCGCTCTCACGCTACCGTACAGCGACACGGCGAAAACCACCAGTGACGCAACTTCAAGAGTAGCCAAAATAGTGAACGTCATTATTGTTTCCTTCCAAGCGCGCCAGCAAGCTCGCGCTCCCACGCGCCGCCGCAACTAATTGTCCGATTCTCCAACTGTACCACGTTGTCGGCCTCGTTGCCCACTGTCGAGTCGCAGGTTTTTCCTGATCTAAACGGGCATTGGGCGCTTGGCCGTGTCGAGAAAAACAGGGTGTTCATGAACATAACGCCATGCACAAGCGCAATCGCAAACAACGAAACGGTGAGAACAAACAGGGCGAATAGGCGCGCATCCGTCGGCCCGTTCTCGCCGATCACTGTCCTCGACATTTCAACGAAAGACCCGGAGAACTTACCAGAGTCGCAAAAGTGAGCAGACGCGACGGTGTTAAGTGCCCAACCAAGAAACGACCAAAACATGTCGAGACCCCGGCACGTGTTGCAACCGCAATCACCGAAATGGGCGTAAAATAACATGCAGTTGACGAATATGCAGAGGAGGGCGACAATAATCAATCCGCCGACCGCAAGCGCCTGTGCGGTGTTATGGAAAATCTCGCTTGCGCTCTCGTCCGTAACGCTGCCAGACTGCGTGGAATACGGTAACCAGTACCCTATCATTCTTTACCTACCTTTCAGGAGGGTGGATGACAGTTCAGCCTCCCACGCGCTACCGCATCTAGCCGCCTGGCTCTCCCACCGTGCCGTACCGCCATCCTCAGTGCTTGTCGCCGAGTCGCCCACATCGCCCTGTGCTAGTGGGCACTGAGCGCCGATGAGTGGAGCGTCCGTTAGTGCGTTAATACCGGCTACGCCGAAAGCTAGGGCGGCGAGCGACGACAAAAGGGTGATACCAATTAGGAAGAAACTTACCGTGTCACTAACCGGGTGGCCTTGTGGGCCGATGGTATCAATGTGCCGCCACGTGGACAAGAAGAACGCAACCGTATTCAACGCGGCACCGAGCAGTGCTTGGCGCATACTGCGGCCACGACACTTGCTACACCCGCAACTGTTACGTGACGACGCGTAAAGGCTGAACCCCAGTAGAACGTTGATGCACACAAGGGTAACCAAGATAAGAGACAGTCCGACCGCCTCCAAGGCGGACGTAGGGTCCGCGAGCGTCCTCTGAAACGCATCGCTGGATGCTTGACCCGCAACACCGTTGGACTGCGCGGCTTGCGCGAGTAACAACATTCCGATCATTACTCATCGTCCCAGTCGTCTAGCTCTTGTTCGATCTCGCGCATGATCTCTTCTCCACGGAACGCGGCCGTGCAAATAAAGTCAAAGGCAAATGACACGACAATCGCGACGATGTTCCACGCAAATACGGTTATCCCCATAAATTGCGCGCCCGTGTGCTCCATCCCGTAGGTGATGCCGGGCGCTGCGGGGACAATGAACGCGAGCAACAGTACCACGTTCATGAGGAAAAACCGCGCGCCACGCATGTACCCCTGAGAACGCTGCACCAGTTCGTACATGATGCGCAGAGCAAGCGCCAACGCTACGCCCGCGAAACGATGCGACTGCCAGTCCCGGTGTCATCGTCATTAACTTGTTTCCTCTTCCCGTATTGCCTCAAACGTCTGCCGTCTATGATACCACACGCGCGTCACTCCATGCCACGCGACACGCTCGCCACGCGGCCACCACGCCCTTTTGTTAGTGTGTCAGCGCTTGCGACGCAACGCTGCGTCAATGGGCGCAACATGGCGTGACAGCCCGTCAACGTTCGCGCTGGCGTTCGGCCGCCGCGCGTAAAGCCATTGGCTACGCGCAGCATGTCGTATAAGCCCCGCTGCTGCGTTGACAAGCCGCTTCTGTGCCGCCCGAGCCTCGCGCTTACGCGCAAGCGCAGACAGTAGGCGATACCTCCTCGCTTTCACGCGTCGCCGCCTTCGCTTTCACTGATGGTGCTATCGCGGTTATCGACGGCGCTCACGTAGTCGCCGTTCTCGCTACCGGCGTAGCCTCGTGAACGAGATGGCACACTCTTTGCGTCCGCATCACTAGCGCTCGGCTTTACGCCGCCCGCACGGATAGCATCATCCATATCCAAGCGTCGCACGTATGCTGAGCACAGCGCTCGAAACACGCGACGCGTGAGCATGGCTACGACAATGAACGCGACCGCGCCGACATCGAACCAGTAACGGTGCGTGTAGCCGTCAATAAACGTGCCGTTATCGACGGTGGCTGGCACCATGTAATGCGCGAACGCGCTACCCACGAGGGAAGCAATAAACGCAACCGTTACGACAAATAGGATGCGCAGAGGGTTAAACCACCTGCGCGGCCCGTACACGTAATCGCGCGCCACATCGTTCAGCCACGCGACAATCTTTCCTGACATGTTCTTCATGACGTTTCTCCTGTTCTCGTTGTTTCTCGTGGTGGTAACCGTCATCCCCGCAAAATCGTTGTTACTTGTGGAGGGCCGCGTCAAGCTCGCGCTCCCACGCGTCCCCAGTCTCACCGGCTGTGGCTTCACTGGCGGTCGCCGCCTCGTGAGCGCGTGCAACCTCCGCGTCTCGCTCCATGCGCTCTCGCTCTGCCTTCTGCTCGGCACGGTTTTCGATCCACCGTTCGCGGGGAGACTTGGCTGGTGCTTGACCGGCGACGAGGCGGTTCAAGAGGATAGAGCATACGATGGCCGTCACAATCGTCGTCACTATTTCGGTAACCCCGTCGCATACACGATGGTCGCCGTCACACACGTCACTGTCGTGCTAGTGAACATCATGCTCACGAAGCGCAACCCAAACCAGTGTGAAACAAACGCCAATGCGGCGAACGCGACCACCAGTCCAACACCAAACAGTACCACGGTATCCAACTTCGCCGACCTCTCACTATTTTCTCTCTTACCGCTTTCGCCCGCACGCAAGCCGCACGGGCAGATGCGCGCCCACAAACCACACAAGAAAAGATGGCTGTGAGCGCGCCGCCACTGTTACAGGACGTTCACGCTGCCGCCGTCAATCTCACGGCGCGCTTCCAACTTGTCCACCAGGGGAGCCACGTACTCGGTCAGCTCCCGGCTGTTAGCGCGGCGCTCCTCACCGAGAGTAGACAGTTGCGCGCGAGCATCAACAATGAACCCGGTGAGAGTGTCAAGGTTACGCTTAATGTCCTCCACCCTAGCGATGGTGCTCTTCTCGCGGGCAACCATTCCAGTGATGTTCTTGCCGATAAGCTGAGTGTTCTCGTCCGTCAGCTTAGCGACCGCCGCGTTAACAGCATCCAGGGTGTCGCCCACCATCTCCTGAGTACCCAGGGCGGTGCGAACAAGCGTCTGCGCCTTCAACACGGGGATAGTGTTGTTGAGCGTTTGGACGGCCTGGCCAGCCAACATGCGCGCGGACTGTGAGGCGATAGCGAGTTCCTGGCACACGTAGAGCGCGGTGCCGACCTGTCCCAGCAGTTCGTTCTCACGTCGGTCGGCGGCGTCAACGACGCTAGAGTGGAGCGCGTCAGCGAGAACAGCGTCGCCCTCGTCGCCGGTTGCACGCAGCTCTTCCACGCGGGCTTCCGCGTCATCGCGAATAATGCGCACCGCGTGAATGTCCGCCGCAATATCCTGGATACGGTCACGCTGGTACGCGGCCTCGGTGTCCAGCAGGTCAGCGTCACGCGTCATCGTCAGCGCCGCGTTGTGAACAGAGTCGGACGTGTCCTGCAAAGACTCTTCTGCGCTTTGGAAGCGCGCCTGAAACTCACGGAGGCGCTTCTCAGGGGATGCGAGGAACGGCAGCCAGCGCGCAATGGGACTCTGCTTACCGAGGCCATTCACTGTGACAGCCAGTGCTGCGAGTTCGCGTCGCATTGCTTCCGCGCCGTCCGTCTTAATCTTTGCGCCATCGGCGGTGCGGCTCAGAATGTCGGTCTTGCCGCTGACGGCGGCTTGTACGTGTTCCTGTCCGATAGCGGAGACTTCGGCTGCCATCTGCGTGTACTTGGTCTGGTCGCGGCTTTCGAGCGTGCCGCTGATCTTCGCGCGAATCATGGGTGCGAGTTCGCGTTCGCGCTCTTCCACGTCGTAGTTGCCTGCGAGCTTGCGGGCAACGTCGCTCATGTACGTGCCCTCGTTGATGACCTCTACCTCTACGATGTCGGTGCTCTTCTTGCGCGTCGCCTTCTTGGCGGCGGGCTTCTTCGCCGTCGCCTTCTTAGCCTTCGTGGTGGTCTTTCCGGCGGTGCTCTTCTTACTAGCGGAGGCGGTGGTGGTCTTGCTGGTAGCCATGATGTGTTCTCTTTCTTTCTGCGGTGCTCACGTTACTCATGTGGATAATCGTTATTGTACCACGGTTGTTAGGTTGTGTCGCGCGTAAACGCTCGCGCCACTCACGCTGGTTTACGGTCGCGTGTTAGATGACGGTGGGTTCGTCTCCTGCCGCCGTGCGGACAAGCTGACGTGCGCACATGTTCATCCACGATGTTTCTGTCACGTGCTCTGGGCGCTCCTCTGTGGGGAATGTGGCCGTTAGGTCGATGACGGTGAGCGTCACGCTCACGTTGCCGCCCGCCCCTGTTGTGACAGCGTAGTTGTGGACGGTGCCGGGTTCCACGTTTTCCGTGTGAACGACACGCATGGTGCCGTCCGCGCCCGCAGCGATGAGGGAGATGGGGCGAGGCGACCATGCGAGCGCCGACACGATCTCACTGTCATTTTCGCTGTTTTTGAGGTCGTACATGAACGTGGCGGCACTCTCAACGAGGGCTACGCGTTCGCTCGTAGCGACAAGGACGACGGGGTTAACGTCCGTGTTGCCGGTTGTTTTTACCCACACGCCGGGCGCGTTCCCCATGCTGATGGTGGTGGCTTGTGCGACGCGTGGCCGCTGCACGGCCTCGTCGTTTGCGTGTCCGCTCGCCTGCGTGTTTTTCTTCCGATTCCAGAACACGAAAGTTACTCCTCTCCTGCCTCGTTGTCGCTGTTGGTGTCCTCGTCGCTGCCAGGCGCGCCACCGCTGTTGGCGTTGGCTCGTGCTCGTTCTTTGATGGCCGCGAGCGCTGGGAACCGTTCACGCTCCACCGCGTTAGCCTCACGCGACGCATCCTTATAGTAGCGTTTAATGCTGGCAAGTTCGTCGCCGATCTTCTGTAGCTCATGCAACGCAGACTCAACGAACGTCTCATTCACCGCGAGAGCTTGCTCTTCCACGCTGCCGAGAACGCGCACAAGCGCTTCACGGGCTTGCGGACGCGACTCAGGCTCCGCTTTTTCCGCCAGGGTGAAAGCATCCGCCACCTGGCCGCGTAGCGTGTTTGTGAGGCCGCTCATCAGCGCCTCATCACACCAATACTTGTCGTTGGCGCGCTGCGCGACCAGTTGCACGGCGGTCGCCGCGCGTGTGGCGGCATCCAGCACACGCTGACCATACGCACTATATCCGCATACGGCTTGACGCATCACGTACTCGGAGAGCACGCACAGTTTCCGACCGTACCCGGACACGGTAATGGTGGTTTCAGACTGTTGTTCACTCATGCTTCATATCATACCACATTGCGCGCGTTGTCCGCTACACGTGCGCAAGCGCGTCTTGCGGTTGCGTGCAACGCGCGCGTCGTGTAACATGTGGTCGAGACAGAATCGTAACACAAACGCGAAAGAAAAGAGGAAACATATGCGTAAGCTCGCACGCGTCACCACGGTAGATGAGTTTACCCCGATTGAGGGTGCGGACCGCATCGTCGCAGCTCACGTCGGCGGGTGGACAGTCATCACCCCCCAAGGCAGCACAGACGGATGACAAGGCCGCGCTGTTCGTGTATTTGGAGGTGGACGCGGTTGTGCCCGAAAAGACCGCCGTGAAGCGTCCGGCGTTCCAGCCGCTCATGGACATTAAGTGCCAGGACTTCACGCTCATGGACGAGGACACGGAGACGGTGTTCCGTGTGCGCGGCCACCGCCTGCGCACGAAGCGCATCCGTGGCGTCTACTCTCAGGGTTTCCTGCTCCCCATCGCCGACGTGTTCACGCAGGAGGAGATCAACAGCCTGAACCTCGCGGACGGCGTGGACGTGTCCGACATGCTGGGTGTTGTCAAGTATGCGCCCGCCCCCAAGGAACAGCAGTCGGCGGACAACAATCCTCGCGGCAAGTGGGACGATAGCCTCGCTCCCAAGACGGACGCGGAGCGTCTACAGAACCTCACCCGTTACTGGGATGAGATTCAGCAGATGCAGTGGATGCCCACGCTAAAGGTTGATGGTACGTCCATGACGGTCGCTAACGACGCTGGTCAGATGCGCGTGTTTAGCCGCAACTAGAGGTTGGGGAAGATAACGAGCGCGCTATCGCGGCCAAGCAGAATGGCCTGTGGGCGTGGCTGGAAGCTAACCCCGGCTTCACTGTTCAGGGGGAGCTGGTCGGCGAGGGTATCCAGAAGAACCGTCTGGGTATCAAGGGCCGTCGTGTCCTCGTATTCTCTGTCTGGCTGAATGGTGTGAAGCTACAGCGTAGCGAGTGGCCCGCGTTCCTCGAAAACATGGGCGTTCCCGTCCTCGGTGACGAGTGGCAGCCCGCCCGTTTCGAGTCGCCGGAATCCCTCATCGAAGCAGTGAACGGCCTGCGCGGCTACATCGGGGACGGCCTGAACGAGGGTATCGTGTACCACATGGTGCGCGACGAGGGCGATAACACGCCGCTGCCGCGCTGGATGTCTAGCCGCGAGAACTTTAAGGTCGTCTCGAACAAGTACCTCGCGAAGTTTGAGTGACCTGTTTGAGATACAAAACGGCCCCGCCACCAAAAGCGAGAGGTGGCGGGGTTGTTTTCTTACCGGAGATGGCGTTGCGTGCGCGCTCTTACGGTGGTATGATGCAGTTATGAACGATAACATGAACGAAAACGCTCGTACAGTTCACGAGTCCCTTGCGGGCGTGAGCGAAAACGTAGTGAAGCTCATTAGGAGTCCAGAAACACCGATCAGCGAGTGGACCGATGATTCGCTTGTTGTGCTCCGTGCGATGGAGCTGGCGAAGGTCGGTGAGAGCAGCATTTTGTTGGGTGTTTCGCCGGACCAGGTTGCGCCGATTCTTTCTATTAGCGATTGGGACGGCGATGATAGTAGGTATCTTGGTTTCCCCTGTGACGCGAGGGAGATTGCCGCCCTCATGGAGTTCGCGGGCGGCGTTATTAAGGAAGGGATTAGTCACCCACGTATGTTCGCGCCAATCGGCGCGTGCATCCTTTTCCATACAACGAGGACGTGCGTAAGGTGGCGCGCGAGAAGGGTAGCGTCGCACAGCGCGAGCTGGACCGTCGCGGGGTGCAACGTTAATGACGGCGACAGAAAACAGTACGAACACGCGAGAAGCCGCAGCGTCGCAGGAGGCCGCGCGCGACAAGCGGGAACCTCTGATCGTCTCCGCGTGCTACGGGTGGCTAGGGGAACGACCGTGCGAGGAGGCCGGGGTCCGTGATCGCGCCTACATCGTCAGCCACAGGTGTACCTGGTACTCTTACGACCTTGCACAGATGATTCCCGGCGCTGACATTATTGAGCATGGCGACCTCTCTGTGACGGTTAACGGCGTGCGCGTCCCTCCGGGCGGCGCGGTCACGTGGACGGAACGCAGGGACGTTAACGCCCCCTATTGGGAGCGCGCTCGCGAGGCGTGGAACGTGCAGACGTGGACTCCCGAGCAAGTTCTGGAAATCGTCTCACGCCAGGCGGACGGCGAACGCGCGGAGCATCATGTGTTCGCTCCCGGCGTTTACACTGTCGCGGGGAATACGGGTGGCGCTCAGCGGTCGTTGTGTTCTCTCTCTGGCGAGGTGCAGCGCGTGTTGTGTTCTCTCGGTGTTCTCGCGGTGGCGACGATTATTCCCAGCTCGAACGGGCCGGAGCCGGAACCGCTAGACGTTCTCGCGCTGTTCGCTGGCGGCGAGTATTGCGGGTTCCTGGCGTGGGAATACGGGGACGGTGTACTCGTCCGCGTTGGTGCTGATACAGTGTCGGTGCGCATCGTTGACGATGAAGAATTGAACGACATCGCGTGCTCGATTGAAATGGCGGGCACCGCAGATGAGAACGAGGTGGCCGCGTGCGTTATCGGCGAACGCGACCAGTGGGAAAGTAACGCCCGGCGCGTGAGGGCGGCGCTCGCAGTGGAAGGCGCGAACGGCGATGTGCATGTCACGCAGGAGGGTGTGTCTCTGAATGGAGTGTCAGCGAAGCCTGACGAGGCGCTTGTGTGTGTGGGAAACGTGGGGCGACCAAGTGTCGCACGTCCACGTGGCCGATAACGATGTTGTGCGCCTCAGCATGAAAGAGTACGAGCCTACCGACTATCCGGGCGTGAGCCTTGTGCGACTGTACGACAATACCGAGAAGTGAACGATAAGGAAACACACAATGAACGATAACCGTGAAAGCGCAGTGTTGGAGTCGGCGATGCGTCTCGTCGCCCCGTCAAGCCGCACGGTCCCGCTCTCTCGAAGTGGAGCGCCCCGTCGCTTGCCGTGTTGCGCGCATTGGAGCTGTCGGGAGTTAACGCAGACGTAGTGGGAGCGTTCTACCCGTTGTCGCACAACCAGTCTGCACCAGTCCTGTCTGTCCGATCAAACGCAATTAAGACGGAGCCTACCGCTATGCTCGTGGAAGAACAGGTGGCGGCTCTCGTCGCGTGCGGCGCGGTCGTGGACGCTGGCATTGCTCACCTCGGCGACAGTAGTCGCGCACATTGGTCATGTCTACGATTCCCTGTCGGCGGGCATGACGAGAAGTCTGTGATTACCCTCGCGAGGGACATGGGTAGTGCGGCGCAGTCTGAGCTGGACCGGCGATGGTCGGAAGTCCACCCGTCGGAGCTGTCATGAGCAGCGTTACGCAAATGAGCGCTGGCGACGTGCTGGACGCTTTGGAGAAGGCGTGGAAAGAGTCGGCGCTTGTGCGTGAGCTGACGATTACGGACACGCGTGAACTGTACCGTGAGCTAGAGAAGGGCGAGAAGCATGGGCCGCTGAAACGTCGCATTGACGCGCTCATGTTCTCCCCGGACGGTATGCGTACCGCCATTGAGGTGAAGGTGGATGTGGCGGACGCTCAGCGCGAGTCGTGGGCGAAGATACGTCCGTGGATGATGGTCGTCCACCGTTTCGTGTACGCGGTTCCGGCTGGACTGATTGATCGCCCGCCCGTTGGTGCGGACCAGCGCTCCGGCCTCGTGTGGGTGCATCCCGACGGGCGTGTTGAGTGGAAGCGGAAATGCAAGATCAACCACAGCCCAGAGGCGTTGCCCCAGTTGACGGTGTTCAACTAGCGTGGCGTGCGGCGAAGGGCGAGTCGCGGTCGTTCTAGCGGGGGTGGCCGGGGCGTGACACTGTTGTGTAGCGTCCCGGTTTTTCGTTGCTATTTCGGGGTTTTCGGCGCGTGTTGGCGGTGTTATTACAATGTTGACTGGGCGCTCTGTGTGGTGCGCTCGGAAAGAGAAGAGAGTGAGTGTTTGTTCGCACCGTCGCGCTCACCGTTTGCTTGTTTGGTTGACGGTGCGGGTTGTAGGAAGGTGTTGGTTAACGTATGGCAATAGTTAACATGTTGAAGAAAACGGTGGGTGGTGCGAGCGTTTCCGCTGTTGCGGCGCTCACGTTCGCGCTCGCAGCGCCGCTCACTGTGGGTGCGGCACACGCCGAAACAGCGGGCGGTAACCCGTCCACGGGGCAAAACAGTAGCCCTGCGTATGTGACGTTCGGGCAGGCGGACGGGACGGTCGGCAACGACAAGGTTCACATTATGGCGTTGCCTGACACTGACGCTATCGTGTTGGAGTCTAACGGCCATTTCGGTATCGTTGACAGTGCTGAGGACAACGATTACGCGGACGGGTCGGACGCGCGTTACCCGTGGCGTGACGGTATTGCCACGTGGGGGTACACGAGCAACGTGGACGCGTATTTGCAGAAGCTCGGTGTGAATAGTTCCAATCTGGACTTTTATATTGGTACGCACTCGCACTCTGACCATATCGGTAACGCGGACACGATCATTTACAAGTACCGTCCGAAGCGCATTTACACGCCACAATATTCCGACAGTTACATTACGGACAAGTCACGCCTGTGGGATAATCAGAAAGTCTACGACGACATGATTCGGGCTGCGAACTGGGCGTGGGCCGCATATGGTGGCACTCTCGACCAGCACGTCACCCCTGGATACAATGACACTATCCAGATGGGTGACATGCGTATCCAGATCATTCCCACGGACCCGAACGAGAACTACAAGCGGACGGGAGTGCCGGACGCTAATCTGATCGCGTACACGGCGAAAGTGACGGCGCACGGCCGCAGCGCCTACCTGTCCGCCGACTTGGAGACAACGAACGGGCAAGAGGACTATGTTGCCCCGATTGTTGGTAAGGTGGATTGGTTGAAATCGCCGCACCACGGCCTCCCGTCGTCTAGTAACAACGGGTTCGTGGAAAGGCTGTCACCGAAGCTGGTCATGCAGACCGGGTACGAGTTCCAGTCCCATGACGGGGCGATTGCTGGCGTGACGCGCGGACAGTACGAGTGGTTCGAGGCGTACAGCATGAAGAAAGCCGGGTACGACGCGCTGGTTGGCACGTTCACGCCGCAGGGCATCACGAGGCCAAACTATCTCGTGGGCGTGGGTCACGTGTTCGACAAGACAAGCAAGCGCACGTGGTGGTTCTACAACGGTGGGCCGTGGGCGCGCACCGGCTGGTGGGAAGGCCACTACGGCGGCTGGCATTATTTCAACAACAGTGCGACAGCCGTGCAAACGGTTGGGTGAATAGTGGAGGCTCTTGGTATTGGATGGGCGCTGATTCGTTCATGGCGACTAATGCGTGGGTGAATGATGGCGGCTCATGGTACCGTGTCGGCTCTGATGGTAAGATGCTGAGTGGCGGTTGGACGAAGATCGACGGCTCCTGGTACTACCTGTCCGCGTCTGGTCGCGCTTACACGGGTTGGCTGTACGTGGGCGGCAAGTGGTACTACATGGACCCAGCTTCCGCGAAAATGCGTGAAGCGTGGGTGAACGACGGTTCAGGCTGGTACTGGATGACACCCGGCAGCGGCGCAATGATCGGCGCGGGCTGGCATAGCCTGTGGGGCAACTGGCACTACATGGACGGCAACGGCCGCGCTGTCACCGGGTGGAACGCTATCGGCGGCTCCTGGTACTACATGGACCCGGCGACCACGGCCATGAAAACCGGGTGGGTGAACGATGGGACAGGCTGGTACTACCTGAAACCGAGCGGCGTCATGCAGGGCGGCGGCTGGGCGCTGATTGACGGCTCCTGGTACCTGTTCTACGGTAACGGCATGATGCGCACGGGTACCGTGTTTGATGGCGGCAAGTGGTGGAACCTCGGGTCGAACGGTAAGCTCCCAATGATTTCTCCTGAGCGCTGGCTCGCAGCTTGGTAGTGTTCGCCGTCGCGTCAGTTGAAGCGCGTGAGCGCGCCGTTTGTGCGGGTGGCGTTGTCGGGTGAGTGAATAATGGGGTGGGAGCGTTGACGGGATCGTTGACGCTCCCACCCCTCGCTATATCTCCCGCTTGACACTGTTCCTGCCAAGCCCTACGTCTACGACCGTTGTCACGCTGTTGTTGTTTTCACCGTACCCGGCCCGTTGCCCTCTCGTGTTGCGCGCGAACAGTTTGACAGGTATGCTGAATCGCCGCCACAAAAACAGTGGTGACAAACAACCAGACAAGAAAGGTGACAACGACATGTCAACCACGCTGACGCGAGTAGCAGCCGCCACGGCGGTAGCAGCGACACTAACACTCGCCACACCAGCAGGCGCAATGGCCGCGCCCGTAGACACGCAAGACGGAGGCGCTGAACGCGTCCACATGCTCACCACAGGCACCAGCACCGTCTTTGAGACAAACGGGCGGTGGGTGCTTGTCGGCGGCGACTACGCGGCATACCAGTACCTCAAAAACCGTGGCGTTAAGGTGTTGGACGCGTATGTTGCGCCGAACGCGAACCCTGACGTGATCGAGGACGCGCCCGCAATTATCCGCGACTTCAAGCCAAAGAACGTGTGGGCAACAAGCTACGCAAACAACATCGTCACAACCCCAGCCAGCGGCGCGAGCAGCGCCTACGCGCGCCTCACCACCGCAATGCAGGAGGCGAACCGCGCTTACGGTGCGCGCACCACCATTTCGCACGATGACACGCGGTTCACGGTGGGCGACATGACGTTCCACCTATACCACGCGCTCCCCGGCGCGCGATACAAGAGTGGTGCCGCGTCGTCTACGGGTGGCGTCGGATACATGGTGAAGGCGTCCGCTCATGGCGGTAGTGTCCTCCTATCAGGCGACGTGCAAGCCACGGACGGCATCAGCGCCAGCCACGATAGCCTACTGGCGCGCGTGGGGACCGCTGATTGGGTGACAGCGCCCAACCGTGGCCTCCCGGACGGCGGCGCGCACGGCTTTACAGATGAGGCAACACTGGCTCTCCTGTTCCAGCAGGGCAGCGTGGACACTATGGCGGTGTGGCAGTCGTGGGGCGCAGCCGGTGACCGACACATGCTGTTCCACGCTGACGTGACACGCGCAGCGGGGCACGCTGAGCTTGCTGGTGAATTTACTAATGGAGCTGTTGAGCTGTCTGGCGACTACAGTAACGTTGAGCACACCCTGTTTTACGAGAACCCGCCCGTGGAAGGCGCGCCCGCCGCGTGGTTTTTCAAGGGCGGTAAGCTCACCTCTCGGACGGGCTGGTGGAGCCGTGGCGACTCCTGGTACTGGTTTAACGGTGCCGACCACAACAGCGTGTGGGAACTGATCGGCGACGGCAAAGGCGTGTACTGGGTGGGCTACGATGGCCGCTGGCGACTGGTCCTCGCTGGTTCGCCTACAACGCCCACTGGTACTACATGCAGGCTGACGGTTCTATGCTCGCGAATGGCTGGCACAAAGTGGGCGGCTCCTGGTACTACATGGACGATATGGGTGCCGCTCAGATCGAATGGGTGAACGACGGGACCGGGTGGTTCTACATGGACCCTGCGACCGCGAAGATGGTGACCGGGTGGGTGCATGTCGCTAACGGAGACGGTGAGGATGCGCCGTTGCGCTGGTACTACCTGGACGCGAAGGGACGCATGGTGACCGGCTGGCGGTATATTGGCGGCTCCTGGTACTGGTTTGACGGTTCCGGCGCGATGGCCGAGGGCGGCGTGACCGTTGTTGATGGTGTGCGTCACTTGTTTGACGGTAGCGGCCGGTGGTTGGGCCGCGCCTGACATCCGGCAAGCCGCTTGTTGACGTGTTGGGGCGTATCCCGCTTCGGTCGCTTGGCTGCGGGGTGCGCCCCCTCCCGCTTTCATATGCTATACTGGTTCCAGTATCGCGTGCGCTGAACGCTATGCGTGTCACGGTGGCTAGAGTTGAGTGTGGAAGAAGGTATGGATGAGCACTGTAGCTGGGTACGTGTGGGATGACGAGGAGTGGATGCGACGCATCGAACAGGCGGAAGATGGCGCTGCGACCGCATCTGCTGTCCTGGCGCTCTATGATTCTCTCATGTCACGCGATGACGTGCCTTCGCGTGGGTGCGGGTGGCTGATGGGTCGCCAGTATCGTTTGGCGCGCCTCGCGTCTTTGCCATCTGCTCCTGCGAGCATGTTGATGGATATGGCCGCTATCCTGGTTGACGGTGCGGGCGGCGACGGGTTTGATGATGCGGCTTTCCCGGTTGTGTACGCTTTGGGCGATAACCAGAGTCTCCCGCACGCCGCATACGATAGCCTTGAACGCGCTTACGGCGGTGATGGCGGCGTGTGTCCCGAGTTGGGGGTCCGCAACCCCGTGTACGCGAACAGTGTGGCTCGGCGAACAATCTTAGGTAACCCCGCTGGGTGTGTGGCTTACGTCCCGGAGCGGACTTTGCAGGCCGTGCGCGCGAGGGTATCGTGACGGATAGGGATGTTCTCGCGTACTTGGGCGAGGGTGAGCGCGAGTGGACGTTGAGAGACTACAGCGGCAAGTGGGTGTGGACGGAAGGTGACGCATTGAATGTGGAGATGCGCCTGTGCGGCTTGAATGTGTGGTCGGACAACTGAAAGGGGTATATGAGGGTGACCGTGGTCGAACGCGAAAAGCTCCGCGACATATTGCGCGCAATGGCACTTGATGCCGATTGCGTTGACAGGGGAAGTCGCAGGGCCTCTGCGGGAAGCGGAATCTAGGGTTGCAGGTGGCGGTTCGATGCCAGGGTTGATACAGTGGACATACTGGCGTGTGCGCTCGCGTGTTAGGCGCGACTTGTGGATACGCTTTTATCGCGTATGGTACGGGTTCGCAAAAATGGAGTGCATTTCCGCCGATGTTCTACGCGACATTGCCGCTTGGTGCTGCGGCAATAATAACAATTTTTGGCGCGATGTGGATACAATCGTCATTGCCCTGTGTGACAACCCTGCGATTCCGCATGACTTGTTCTGTGAACTTGATAGTCGTTTCGGCGGCGTGGGTAGCGATTTGCCGGAACTTGGTGCGTGCAACCCGCGATACGCGAACGAGATCGCTCGCAAACTCATCCTTAACCGGCCAGAAGGGTTTTCCGATGCACATGATGTGCCTCATCTCATCTTGGATGGCGTGTATTGTGGCGCGGTGACCGATGAGGAGGTTCTTGCGTATCTGTGTGAGCCGCGCGAGTGGTCCACGGAATACGCGGGAGAGCCTGGGTATGCGGGTGGCTCGCGGTCGGAGTGGACGGAAGATGATGCGCGTAGGCTGAGGGAGCGGCTAGGCCGCTAATGGGCGTGGTGCGCGACGCCCTCAGCGTTTTCTGCACGCTCGCCCCTGCGATGCCCGTCAGAGCGCCTGTGCGCGCCTCTGGCGGGCTTTCGACACTTGCGTACGCATTGATGCCGCCGAGTACGTTTGAGGCTGTTAAAACGCGTTTCCGGCGTTCCGCTTGTGTTGGGGCGGAGTGTTGGCGGTCAATCTGTGCCTACTCTTACGTGACAGGGCGCGGCGTGTCTAGCCGCGTGTGTCGTGTACACGTAAGCCCGCCCGCCGTGTTCTTCGCGTTCACGGCGGGCGGGCTTACAGCATGTTTTGTGTCAGAGAATGGTTACATTCTCTCGCGCGGCATCGTATGCGGCGAGCGCTTCCGCGATTCGGCGGGCCGTGGCGAGCGAGTTCACCTCACCGTAGCCGCCCTCAACGCCCCTGAACGCTCCATTGAGTGCGTCCGCCGCGTCCATCTCCTCCGTGGTGGGCACGTACACGCCGGTATCAACGCCCCACTGTGCGCCCTCCGCGTTCGCCGTGAGCGCCGCCGCCACGGCCTCGTCGTTGAACGGAATGTTGGCTGTTTCGTCGCCTGCCAGGTCGCCGTCAACGCCGTGGCTGTGCATGTACTCGCGGTACGCGTCACGGAGCTTGTCGGCGTAGATGAGGGGGACGCGCCACGAGCCGATCATCTGGCTGGTCACGCGCACGTACTCGCTGCCGCTGTAGTCGCCAACGGTATCCAAGTCGTCAACGACATACATGCGGCCGTCGCCCATGAGGTGAGCGTACAGGGCCTTGTTGACGAGGCGGGCGACGCGACCGTTGACGATGACGGAGTTGCTGTACGTGTTGTCGTAGGTTTCGCTGACCGCATCAGCCTTATCCTTGGCTCCCATGTAGAACGTCTCGTGCAGCTCGTCGGCCTGGCGGTTCCAGCCCGGCTCGTTAATGTTTCGTGTCTGCGCGCGGTAGAGCGCGTTGTCGGCGATCACGTAGGTGTCGCGCCCCACACGGAAAGTCGCGTGCCCGTCGCCGAGGTCGGGCATGGTCGCCTTGACGGTTTCGCGGCGCGCCGTTTCGCCGTATCGGGAGGACTCGTAACGGATGGTGAGAACGCGGGTGGCGGCTCCGTTGTCGATGAGAGCCTGCTGGGCGGCGGTGGGCTGCTTCTTCATCATGATTGATTTCTTCTTTCTGGTGTTGGTGTGTTCTCTTGTTGACGTGTTTTATTGTAGCACAAACACCACAGTCTTGTCTACACGTGTAGAAAAAGGTTCGGTGGCGGTTGATCGTCAGCGCCCGTAGTCGCGGTTTTCTGGGTCGTTAATGTCCATGTAACCGTCGTACAGGCCGATGCTTCTCATGTCCGTGATGTCGGGCGTGTTTGGTTCGTCAGCGGCCATGCCGTTGAAGTAGCTGACGATGTAGTCTATATGACGGTTGAGGGTTTCGCTGCTATTGGCTATACAGCTGGTATTGAGTGTATTTGGGAGGGCGCGTTGGCTAAAAACCAGACGTACAGGGCTTTCGTTGCGCGCCCGACCAACGTCCTAGACTTGAACGGTGAACTACTAGATGGTGCGCCCATTTTGGCTGGACTTGCATCTGAGGTTCGGGACATCTCGGCTTATGCGACCTATCTGGTTCGCAACGACGATTCTCTAGGCGGCGAGCTGGTGCGGGCTACCGCGACGGCTCCCGCTGTGGCGGGTCGCCAAGCGGGCGTTACTATGCCTGATTTTCTGGCGGTAGGCAAGTCCGGCAGGTCACGTAAAGAGTGGCTTGTACAGTACAATGCTGTGACCGCTTACCGCTCCTACCAGGAGCGGGTTAACGCCGCGAACGGGGAAAGCTCCAAATACGTGAGCCGGGGCTGGAAGCGCACCGTAGATGCTTCCCCGCCCTCGTATGGCGGTGATTACGTGAACCTTGGCGCAGTTGATAAGCAATATGCCGCCATCGAGAACGCCCCGTTTGCCGATGGCGAGATTGTCCTGAAAATGGTTATTCAAGGCGTATGGCACCGTCTGATCTTCAACTTCGACAACAAGAGGTTCAATGAGGGGAAAGTTACCCTACCCGTCATTAAAGTTCAGGGCGGCCAGCCTGTCTTTATTTTCACGGTCGTGACTGATAACCCTGTCGTGCAGTTTTCGGGCGACTATACCATTGGCGTAGACGTGGGAATAAACGCTTACGCCACCGTCGTAGTGCGTGATACCAGGACGGGGCGGATAGTCCACCAAACGACACTTTCCCAGAGAGTCCACTCACTGTGGAACAGTGTCCGCATGTCTGAGCGGCAAGTCCGATTCCTCAAAAAGAAGTCTGACCGGCTCCTCTCGCAGCGCCAAAAGCGCATGTCCGTGTTGGACGAGGCGCAGCTTCACCGGGAGGCGGCATCTCGGAAGAAGCGCGAACTAGCTATCCTTGCGGCGCAAGAAATCGCCAACCTATCCCACACGTTCGATAACGCTGTGGTTGCCGTGGAGGACTTGGGCTGGATCGCGAACACGATGCAAAATGGCCGCTGGAACAGGGGCGCGCTGGTGAAGTGGCTCACCCACTACGTGTCGCAGAACGGCGGCTGGGTCGTGGCCGTAAACCCGGCGCACACATCGCAACACTGCTATAAATGCGGTTCCAAGGTGACGCATCCCACGCACGAGCTGTCCGTCTGCACTGAGCACGGGGTGATAGACCGGGATGTGAACGCTGCGGCCAACATCGCCGCACGGGCCGTCCCGCGCGTGGTTAAGGCGAGAGCGACGCGGGCGAAAAACCGGAAACTACAGCCACAAACGGCGCTCAAAACGCCCGTGGCTAGAAACTCGCTAAGGTATCCCGGAAGGGACAGGACGAAAAACGAGCCTACTCCGAAAAGGAAGAACCACCGCCGAACCGTGAGGGAGGTGATTCTTCCTGTACGCCCCGCTAGGGCACAAGCTGTTTGCTTGGAGGCCAGCGTACTAGCGGACCAGGATGCACGTAACAACCTGGGGACCAATATGGCGGCACTCAAACAAGGAAACGTAGCCTACAAGTGTAGGTTATGTTGCCTTATTTGATACGGTGAGGTAGTTTTCTTCGTCGTGCTCCATAACAGAGAGCAGACTCAGCTTGTGAGCAAGGTTACTGATGCAGACATACTGCGCGTGTCGGTCCCTGTTGCCCAGGTCTCCAATGTGGTAACAGGTTGCCGACGGGTGCTCGTAAGTGACGTGGTAGTGTTCTTGGAGCAGCCGGTTAGCCGCATCGAACTGTCCCTTGCGGACGCATTTGCAATGTCGTCGTATAGTGTCGGAAACAATGTTTCCGCCTTTCGTGTGTCGGAGTCGTTTTGCTTTATCAACGTTAAGTGTAGCATACAGTCTGGCGCGGCGCTCGACCGTTATCAGCGATGACCGGCTTTTCGTGTCGTCCGGGTTCGCGGCGATGCGGCTAGGTGCGCGTGGTGTTGACAGTGGCGTTTCCCCATGCTATTGTTGCGTGTGTTGGCCCCGTGGCCGAGTGGTTAGGTAGTAGACTGCAACTCTGTGTACGCCGGTTCGAGTCCGGCCGGGGTCTCTAAAGCGGCGCAATCGCCCGCGCACTGTCTACAACCGGTGGACCGCGTGTCGTTTTGGGTTGCTTTTTACCCCTGTCGTCTAATTTTGGCAGGACAGCGGATTTTGGCTCCGCTAATCCAGGTTCGAGTCCTGGCGGGGGTGCGAAAGGCGGGTGCGTAAACATGCCACCCGCATCTACTGTAGACGCTCCACACAGAGGGAGGGAGGAGCATCACCTGTGGGTGATTTCCATGAGCTTACGGTCGATTTGACGCGCGAGCAACTGAACGGCGACGCGTACTGGCACGGCGTTGACGTTGGTGAGGCCGCCCGCGAGCGCTATCCGCGTTCTTGGCCTCAAAAGTTGGCGAGTAGCATTGGCGTTCACGCATGGTCGTGTGGACGACATGCGATTGGTAGGGCGCATTTAGGGGATAGTGGTCTCACGCGAGACGGCGTGCTCGTTTACGGTCGCGATTCTCGCCCGTTTGACATTTTTGTTTATGCTGCTCTTGACAGTGAGGTGAAGTGGCGCGCTGTTGCTCTCCTGCTCGGTCTTGCGCTCGTGTCAACTCCCTGTGTTGATCGTGAGGGTGAGGCGGTTCGCTCTGATTGCGTGAGCGAGTTGTTTGCTGAGGGGTTCGCTGATGGGTTCCTGCGTGGCGACACATGCGATGTGGCTGAGTTGGAGCTTGCGATGCGCTTGTCGGCGGACGTGCGCTCTCGTGTGACGGGTGTGCTTTTCGGCGATGGCATGGTTTGTGGAGAGGTAGGTATTAGGTGACTGTGAGACTTAGTGATCGTCCACGCGTGGCTACGCGCGAGCAGCTTAATGGCGACCCATACGGTAGCGGTGTTGAAGTTGGCAAAGCTATCCACGAGCGCTACCCGCACCTTGTGCCAGAACAGGTGGCCGAGATCATTGGTGTGCGCGTTTGTGAATATTCACGGCATGGGCGCACGATTCCGCGCGTGTGGCGCTCCGGTGGGGGTAGCTTGTTTTATAGCCGCGCGGGTCGGCGATTCTTAATTGAGTATGAGTCAGGTCTTGTTGGCGTTGACAAGCAACGCGTTGTTGCTCTATCGCTTGGTGTTTCGTTCGTAGCGTTGCACAGTGATGGCGGTGTTCGCGCAGGTGTGCGTGAGGAGCGGTTCGCCCAGGGGTTTGCTGATGGGATGTTGGGACAATCCTATTATGAAGCGAGAGAGATTGATGACGCTCGCATAAGGTCCGCCGTTGTTCGCTCTCGCGTGAAGGGCGTGCTTTTCGGTGACGGCGAGGGCGCTTCACGGGCGGATGATGGTGGCGCTGATGGTGCGCTGTCGGATGGGTTGAATATTCTTGTTGCTGGTAGCTGTGGTTCCGGTAAGTCGGTGGCGCTGCATGATGATGTGTCTCGTCTCGCTGTTCGTCCCGATAGTGTGATGTCGCTGAACGGTCACACGGTAGAGGTTTATAACCCTGATGGCGTTCCACTATCCACGGTTATTGACGGTCGCCGCGTGTCTATCGTTAATGAGAGTACTGGGGAGAGGGTGCGTGTGCCCACGCGCGCGTCGCATGTGTTTTTCGTGGGTGGTGTCGTGTTGTTTCATTATCCGAATTGGGGCGAGCCTGACCTTGTGTTTGATGATGGTTGGTTAAAGCGAAATTGGTTCCCCGCGTGTAGTTGTTGTGGCACTCCCGTGGATGTTGACGGTGATGCGTGCGACGCTTGTGAGAATGACGAATGGTTGGATTGGTGACGCGGCCAGTGTGGTCGTTCCTGCGCCTGTTGAGAAAGGTTGTTTTCTGATGGCTGTATCTCCTGCGTTGTTGGGGATGGTGCCCGAGTGGGCGTTGCTTGGTGCCGGGTGGCTGGCTGTGGGTGTGTTTCTGATGGTGTCGCTCACGTGCTATGCGTATCGTCGTGTGGTGGCGGTGCCGGGCGATGGTGGTTCTCGCGTGGATGACGCTCTTGTGGTCGTGTCTGTTGGCGTTGTGTGTGCTCTCGCGTGTGCGCTGGCGGTTGTTGCTGCGGCCGCTTTCGGAGCGTTCGTCTAACCGTTTCTGTTTCTCTGTCGTCCTGTGGCTTTCGCGTGCTCGGGGCGGCTCTGGCGTGTAGTTGCTGTTTTCTGCTGGTTCCCTGGGCGGATATTGGCTGTGCGTTAGTGCTGTTTGTGTTTGTTGTGTGGGAGCGTGTGGGTCGTGGCTGGTTTCCATGTGGGTGTTCGTGGCAAGGCTGCTGGCCGCGTGGTGCGGTGTGGTGCGAAGCCTGGCGGGTGTCGGCTTGTGGGTGCGGATGGTGCGCCGACCCCGCATTTTGGCTCGTTGGCGGAGGGTGAGCGGTGGCTCGCTGAGCAAGAGGCTGCGTCGCGTGGCGGGTTTACTGTCCGCGCTGGCGGCGGGTCCGAGCGCACGCGCGAGTATCCGACTGCCGGTGAGTTGTCTGCCCGTCAGATGCGCGTCCTCACGGCCCCTATGAGTGATGCGTTGGAGGCGTATTCGTCGAGCGCCGCGCTGGATGTGAACAAGTATCTGAAACAGCCTGACGGTGGTGTCCTGTTTGACGAGAACGATGGGGCGTTTGGTGACATGATGGCGGACCTCGCGGGCGACCCTGATTTCGGCGGTTTCGATGACGATGACATGTTCGGTGACCCGTACTTTGGGGGTTTCGCTGACGGTGATCTTTTCGGCGACTACGATAGCGGTGAGCCGGTGAGCCTGCGTGAAGAGATTGACGCGGGCGGGTTGACCGTGCAGAAGGCGGACAGGGTGATTGCTCTCATGGATGAGGCGTTCGAGACGGCCCCTGCGCGCGGTGACGCTGATCGCCCGTTGTATCGTGGCGTGCAGGCGCGCGTCAACTATAGTGGCGTTCATTCCACGGGGGGGAAGGTTGCGGACGCGCGCGTGGGTGACGTGGTGGAGTTCCCCGAGTATTTGTCTACGTCCACTAGCCTTGCTGTTGCTGACGATTTCAGTGACAGCGATGGTGGCGAGTTGACGGTGATGGAGATTCGCACACCACGAGGGTTGCACATGAGCGCGGTGTCTACTCACGCTGATGAGGATGAGTGTTTGTTGCCCCGTAACATGCGGCTGCGTATGGTGGGTGTGAGGCGTGAAGAAACGCCGAACGGTGGCGTGCGCGTCGTAAAAACGTTTGAGGACGCGCAGTAGAACCGTAGCGCGCCCGCTGCGGGGTCTGTGCGGGCGTTTAACGGGCTTTTGGCCGCGCGGGCACCAGTTGGCACGCTGAGCGTTTTCGTCGCGTCAGATGGCGTTTTAGAGCGTCCACGACCGACTGTGCATAGAGGGCGGGGCAGACAACAACAGTAACTCGTCCTGTCGTTCGCGTTGCGGCTACACCTGAGACCGTGATATACTCTCTTCCATGAGGAATTTATTTATTATGCGCGGTTGTCCGGGTACGGGCAAGTCCCGCTTTCTGCGCACGGTTGGCGCGGACCAGGAGAACCTGATTGTTTCGTCCGATAGTGTGCGCGCTATGCTGGGTGCCACGGTTATGACTGGTGACGGTTCGGGCGCGTGCTCGCGTGGCTTTGGTGGCCGCGACGGTAAGCTCGTGTGGGACTTCCTGCACGAGTGTGTGCGTCAGCGCGCCCGCCAGGGAAGCGACATCTTCCTGGACACGTGCGGCATCACGTGGGACAAGATTTCCCGAGAAGCCGCATACTGCGTGAAGCTCGGTTACGAGCTGACGGTTATCGACATGCAGGCGACGCTCCCCTGGATGCGGTGCTGGACATGCAGGAGCTACGACGCTATCACCCCTCGTATGTGGACCGTGCGACGGTTGCTGCCATGTGGGAGGCGGTGCGTGAGGGCACCGGCAAGATCAAAGGACATCGTGGAACGCAAGGGCGGCACCTACCTGGCCGCCGAGTGGCGCTACAACAACGCGGGCGCTGCCCCTGTCGTATTGAACATCAGCGAGATGGCGCGTATCGTCAACGACAAGCGCGCGAACAACGGTATCGTGCGCCTGACCGCCACCGACGAGCATCCTGTCGTGTTCGTTGGCGATGTTCACAGTGACGCGGACAGGCTGAACAGCGTGTTTCAGCAGATTCTTAACCGCTACGGTGAAGGTAACGCGACGGTTGTCCTGCTGGGCGACTTGTTTGATCGCGGCCCCGACCCGGTAGGAACAAAAGACCTCCTCCGCTCATTTGACAAGCACGAGTTCTTCCGCGACCTCATCCTTGTCGAGGGCAATCACGATTTCAACCTGCGTCGCCTGTACGCGGACGAGAAGGAACTTGCCAACTCGTTCCCGCAAACCAGGGAGACCATTGAGGCTTTCAAGGCTGTGGGGTGGGATGAGAAGATGCTGCGCGCCCGCACCGTGGACCGCATGGTGCTCGGTGTCGTGGTGGAGCGCGAGGGGCGCGCACCCGTGTTCGCCTGCCACGGCGGCGTAAACCGTACTATCGGCGACATGTTCGTTGAAGGCGGTGTGGTCGCTAACGTTCACGCCCACCAGCTCATCTACGGCACCGGGGACCGTGACACGACGTATTACGGTCGCAGCATGTATTTCGACGCGGACCCGATGCTCAGTGATAATGGCGCGTGCGTGATCGTTCACGGCCACCGTAACCGTGACACGGACCTGGGCGGTGAGGAGCGTCCCATCCTGTCCATGCCGGGTATCGTGAACCTGGAGCAGGGTGCGGGCACTGGTGGCCCGGTTGTGGCGTGGAGCACCGATAAGACGGTGTTTTCGTCTGATGAGTGACCATACTCTGTGCCGCATTGGCGTAAGCTGAGGCGCGCGAGCGAGCGCTTGGGGCGGGTTGGCTACTGTGGTGGCTGCCCGCCCCAAGCGCTGCGTGTGTGGTTGTGTGGTGTCGCTATTTTATTAACTGCACCACGCGGCGCGGGCGCGCGTCCGTGGGTGGTTGTTTGGTTTCCTTGTGTTTGTTTGAGCGTTGCTTGTGGAGTGGTGTTTTCTGTGGCGAAGTACATGAGCGTGATGTTGGGTGACACGTCGGATGGTCCGGGCGTGCGCGCCGCCGTTTACTACAGTGGGTGTGAGCTGCGCTGTGAGGGTTGTTGGTCGCCGCAAACGTGGAACCCGCGAATTGGCCGCGACATGACGGCCACCAAGCGGCGTGAGATTGTCGCGTATTTGGAGCGCCCCGAGGTCGCCGGTTTGAGCCTGTTGGGTGGCGACCCGTTTCACCCGCTCAACGCGGCTGACGCGACCGCGTTGTGTGCGCTCGTGCGAAACCGTTTCGGGTGGGATGGTGAGCGCACTATTTGGGCGTGGACCGGGTACACGTTCGATGAGCTGCTAGGGCGTGAGCACGCGCGCATGTTGCTGCCCATGTTGGACGTGTTGGTGGATGGCCCGTTCATTCTGGGTGAGCGTGACCTTAATCTGCCGTTTATGGGGTCGCGTAATCAGCGTGTCGTGGACGTGCAGGCGACGCTCGCGGGCAGGCGTGATGGCTCCCTGGGTGTGGGTGAGGTTGTTGTGTTGGATGAGTGGATGCGCGCTCCTGAGCCGCCCACTGTGGATGCGTAAACAGCGCGCCCTTTGTGTGCTCCTCTGCGGGCTGCGTCGCTCGTGCGAGTCGAACACGCTCCTGCGCCGTGTATGAGAAATCTCCCCACGGCTTTTGCTCTTGTGTGAGCTTGCCGTGGGGCGTTCCTTGTTTGTGCGCCCCTGTTGGGGCGCTTACTCCCGCCTAGCGTTTAGCGCGTGGCGAGGGTCAGTCCGAGCGAGTTAGCTTCGCTCTGGGTGAGCGTGCCGTCCTCGAAACGCTTTGCGGCGCGTGCGAGCGTCTTGTCGTCGGCGGTGACTCCGAGACCTCGCGCCGCACGCTCAAAGTGCGTTGCCTGCTTGTAGTCGCCGATGAAGGCGACATCATTCTGCTTGTTCTTGATGATCGTCATTCTTCTCACCTCGTCATCTTCTTCTTTTTGTACGTTTCTTTGCAACCTGGATAGTCTACCATGTTGGGCGCGTGCGCGTCAATGCTGCGTGCGTGTGTTGTGGCGCACGCTATGTGGCGCGGATGGCGCTGTTGCGCCCTGTGATGCGCGTGGCTGATGTTTAGTGTTGTTTCCAGGTGATGCCGATGCTGTCTGCGAGTGTGCGCGCCACCCGCTCGGCTACTAGCCCGTAGGATGCGTCGCCGGGCTTCACGGGCGCGCCCAGCATGGCGACGCCGCCCGCCTGGTCAACCACGATCATGGCCTGCCATACGCCCGTTACGGGGTCGTTTTTGCCGCCTCGCCACACGGGCACGTCGCTCATCATCCACGCTCCCGCGTTTTCGTCCCACGTGGGCGTGTCGGTGATGCGCCACACGCCCGGCGGCAACATGTTAGCGTGTGCGCCAGGTGGCGTGTCGCCTCTCCACGCGAGGCCGTCACGCAACTGAATACGGGCCGCTACCTTGCCGCGCACGCGCTGGAACACGCGGGGTGCGCAAACGGCTAACAGTGCGATAACGGCCGCGACGACTACGAGGAGAACAACAGGCATGTGAATATCTCCCCCCCTTGTCGTGCGCGGCCGCGTCTGGAAAACAGTCAAGAAAATAGCTCTCGACTGTCTGTCGCGCGTTAGAACTCTGTAATCTTGAACTCGCCGGTTAGCTCGTCAGTGATGAACTCAACCATTTCGTCAAAATCTTTCTCAGCGCCGTAGTTGCCGAGCCAGTGACTTGCCATTCCCTGCTCGTTGAAGATCAGGTAGAAGCATCCGCACCCGTCGTCGGTCATGTCAATAACGGCGGGTCGCCTCATGTAGTCGCCGAGATCGTAAACGTCTCCGAGGCCATCCTCAAAAGTGTAGCGGCCATTGCCACCATACGATGCGTGGCTGGGCTTCTCGTCGCGCTTGGACATGCGTCGTTCCATTTCGTCGGCGATGCGTGCGACATCTTCATCAGTAAGCGCCATTTTCCGGCTTCTCCCTCTTTTGTTCAGCACCGTTTCCGGTGCCGCGTATTCTCGTGTTGCTTTCGTGCCGCTACGGGACTCGAACCCGCATCACGTAGGCTCCCTACATCCATGCTACCAAATTACACCAAGCGGCTATCCAACCGACCAAGTTGGCATCCAACTATTCGGCGAGGGTGTCATGGTCGTGACACTTTGCGCAAGTCTTGCGCACACTCGCCTGCAAGTGCTCCCAGGCCAGGACTCGAACCTAGACCGGCGGGGTCAGAACCCGCCGTGCTGCCGTTACACCATCTGGGATTAAAGTTGGTGGGGGTGCTGTTTGGCCGACGTAACGGAATCACAAACATAAAAGGGTTGTCGGCCCTGCGGTGCTACCGCGAACGTGACCCCCGGTCACGGCAGACGGTCCAACTGTCGCTACACGACAGTGAGGGAGCAAGCCCTGGTCATCCAGCCCTATCCGTCTGCTGGGTGGTCCCCTCGGTGAGACTCGAACTCACATGCCCGTTCGGGCGGCGCATTTTGAGTGCGCTGCGTATGCCATTTCGCCACAAGGGGGTGACCCCTCTCAGGAGATGCGGATTATTGTTCGCGCTTTCCCCTGAGAGGATTACTTTGTAGTCGATGCTTCTAGTATATGGCGCTCTCGCGCACCTGTCAACTCTAATGCCGCGTGCCGCGCGCCACACTCTAATAGCGGCGGCAGGAGAGGCGTTTACTGGCGCACGCTGCGAGTGCCGCCGGTTTAGTTCTCGGTGTCGAGCTGTTCGATCTGGTCGAGGAGGCCGGGGCGCATCTGGTCGGCCTGGTAGATGAGCCACATGGCGACCACGCGGTCAAGGTATGTGTCTCCGCTGATGGTGCAGATGGTGTACCTGTGTGTGTTGCTGAAACGCCTGACAATATCCAGGGGGCGATTCGCCCTCGCGTACGCTCAGGAGGTCTTGTTCCCTGGCGTCGGGTTTGACGCTGATGCTGATGCCCGCGTCGTCGCCCTCGCAAATGGTGCCGTCCTCTTGCAGGGTGTCCACGTCGATGCAGTGTCCGTATGGCGAGTAGGAGACGCTGTATCCGTACCATTCCACGAGGTTGAGGAATGTTTCTGCCTCGTTGGCGACATTCGCTACGTCGCTCCATTCGCGGTTTGTGGCGTGTGACTGCTCGAACGCGCCGATAAGGTGGGAGGGGTCGCGCCTCATGCGCTCACCTGTTTCGCGGCACTCGGCTGTGAAGGCGCGCAGGTCGTCGCGTGTGATGGTGGTTATTTCTCGTGTCCTTGCCATGCTTCTCACGTTTCTTTCTGCTTGTTCTTGTTTGCCGTTCGGCTTATATGTGTTGCGCCCCACCCCGCGCCCGCTCGTTAAATGCGCGGACACGGGGAGGTAGCGCGCGTTGTTAGTTGTTGTCGCCGCCCGCGAAGTAACCGGACTCGTCCAGGAGCGTGCGGTTGACGCGCAGCCACTTCCGGGTAATCCAGTGTAATCGCGTCTCCGGTCACGTCCTCCACGAGCATCCCCATGCGCTCCGCGTAGTCGCGGGAGAGAACACCGGCATCCATGAGGAGCGCCCTCATGCGCGTGATCTCGGCGCTTTCGCGCTTGCCCGGCTCGTAGTTGTCGCGCAAAATGGCGTTCTGCACCATCGGGCGCAGCCACTTAGCGCGCGTGTACCACTCGGTCTTGATCTTCGCCATACGCCCGTCACCGTAAGAAATGACGTAACCCTCACTGTGTTCGCGCGACGCCTTCTCTGCCATGCGGGTAATGATGCCCGCAAGGTCGGTGTCGTTCTCCCACATCCACCAGTATGCGAGAGTCTTGCTCTCAGCAACCGGCATGGACGGGTCCACGGTGCGGATGACGGTGAACGCCGCATCGAGCGGAACCGGGTCGTAGTCGGGCGCATTGTGGATGAAGTCAAGGAAAATCATCTCATCCTTGGTGTAATACACCATATGCGGGTCGCGCTTACTGATGCACTCGAACGTGGCCGACAGGTTGTTGTCGGCGAGGACGCGGCGCAGTCGCTCGCAGCCCGCGTCGCCGATCTGGGCGCGCAGGATGCGCTCGGCCTCACGCGAGTACGCGGTGACACCGCTCTTTGACAGGACCACCAGGTTGCCGTTAACGGCTGCGACGATGGCGAGGAACCCGTTGTGCTTCTTACGCATGGTTACGTTGTAGTGCTCGTTGTCTTGCGCTTCACGCGTGGCTTCTGTTGCGAGGTCGCGGATGGTGGCGGGAGCGCCGCTCTGTCCGACGTTGAAGAACTTGTCGTACCCTCGTGCGACGACCTCCCCGGTGCTCTTGTCGAGGAACAGTCCGCGAGCGCGCACAGTCTGCGCGTCCCACGCGCCCTTGTAGAACGCCTTGCGCGTGAAATTACACGCGACGACGCCGGGCACGCCGCTTTCCTTGACGCGAACGAGGTCGTTGCTCGCCATCTCATTCAGGAGGTTAGTGTCATTGTCTGCTGCCGCTTCGCGCTTTGCCTGTCGGCGCTCTGCGGCAATGCGCTCGTCGTTGTTGGCAATTGCGTTGTTCAGCATGTCGTTCCACATGTCAAGCATGTCGGTTCCTCTCGGTGTTTCTTGACGCGTTTCGCGCGTGTTGTTGGTGTTTGTCTTTCTGCTCTTCATTGTAGCATACGGTGGTGTGTGGCGCAACGGTGAAACCCCGCACGGTGGGCGCGACGCTTGTGCGCCTCCTGTTTCCGTGCGGGGCATTTGGCAGGCCGGGCAAGACTTGAACTCGCATCCAACAGATTTGGAGTCTGCGACTCTACCAATTGAGCTACCGACCTAGTGTGAGCGCCGCCCTCAGCGGTGGCTCGCTGCCGGAATAGAGCTGCGCTCACGTGTTCATGTCAATCTCCACAGAAAGGATTGTCACCGCCGATCAGCCGTTTGTGCGGTCGAACCGTTGGCGACATGAACAACAATAGCACGGCACCACCCCCACGTCAAGCGGGGAGGCAAAAATTGTGTAAGCAGGCCGCTATTTTCCCGTTGGAGCGCTCGCGCAGGTGTGCGAGCAAACAATCGACTAAAGCGTGTGGAGAGGGTGGAGAGAAGTTGACTAATCCGACGGGTCCGCTGTTGGCGGCGTGGGTGAATGGTGAGAAGATCGCGTGGTGTGACGGCGTGTTCCAGGGAGATAAGAATGTGTGCGCGTATGTGCGTCGCATGGTGAAGCGTGGCGCTGTCGTGGAGGCTCCGTGCGGCCTCGTGGAATGTGACGGCACGATGCTGGGTGCCCTCGCCGCCATCTGGTCTTATTCCCCTGGTCGGTTGCAGGTTGTCGCCTGCCCCGAGCGCGTCTACCTGTTTTTCCACACGCCGCCCACGACGGAAAGTCGCGAGCGGGAAGATGTCGCGACTGTGGGTACGGGCGAGGGACTGGGTATCCCGGATGGTTGGGAGCCTAGCGGAGGCGCGTTCGTGGGCGGCGTTTTCGCGGACGGAGCAATCGTAGACGACAGTGACGAAGAGAGGCGGTGACAGCTCATGTGCAGGAGTAAGGCGGACGGCGGGCGGTTGTGCCCGTGCCAGTCGAGCGCGCGTAGGAGCGCGAAATACAAGGCCAGGAAAGCGGCCGTGGAGTTGGGAGATGCGCCTACTATTGGTGCGCGTAGCGTGAGTGACGCGCCATCGGGGGTGTTCCCTGAGGGTATGCCTGCCCGCGAGTCGTTCGAGAAGCTGCGCGCAGGGTGGGACGCTGACGCCGCCAAGAACGTTATCGCCACGGTGAACTCTCTGACTGACGAGGAGCTAGAGGGCGCGGCCGGTGACGCGCTCGTAGCCGCGTACCCGGACATGATGAGTGCCATGCTGTCGGGTGAGAGTATGCGTGGTTTGGATGGTGTGACGCGCCGGGACGCGGTGCGCGCCGCCGTAGCTGTCGAAGTGGGGTGCGCTTTGGCGGCTGAGGCTGACCGGGACGCTGCACTGTCAGACGCGCGAGAACAACTCGCCGACGCCAAAAGGCAGGAGGAAAACCTCAGCGCGGAACGCAAGAAGCTCGCCGACGCGGTTGCTGAACTGAAAGAGCGGCGTGACGCTGCACGTGAAGGCGGAGAGTGGGACAAGCTCAGTGAGCTATCTTCCGAGTTGGCGGCGACGGAAGGTCAGCTCGATAACGTGTACGAGCGGTGGTTTGCGTCGTGGCGTAAGATGATTGACGCTGATAGCGCAGTGGTGAAGGCACGCCAAAGAGTCGTACACGCGCCTGATCGCTCAGGTGCGTGATATGGGCGGCGGCCTGGATGCGAAAACAGCGTTTGCGCCCAGGAGTAGCCGCGACGGAAAAAAGCTTGTGCAGGATGTGTCGCGCCTATACCCGACTGCGTGGAATGAGACGTTTAGTGATCCGGCGAACAATAGGGTGAAAATGGTGCTGGTGAATGACGCTATGGGCGCATCCCTCACCGAGTCCGGCGTTTACTTTCACGTCGCGTCCCGTGGGAAAGACGGCTCTAGCGTCAGCGAGTTGCAGGTGGTGAACCGTGGCGAAAAAGGTCTGAACGAGGCGACCACGTGTCACGAGATGATGCACCGGATGGAGCGCACGGTTTCCGGCCTGGTGGGCGCTGAGCAGGCGTTTTTGCGTTACCGCGCACGGGATGCCGACTACGCTTCGTTGTATCCAAATTACGCGGGGAAGGATGCGCCGGAAGGGTATTCTGATTCGTTCCCGCGCGCGTATGCTGGCCGCATATACGACACACCATACCCTTACGCGTTTGAGGTGATGAGCGTGGGCGTGGAGCACTTGTTCTACGGTAACAAGGGCGACTTGTCCGGCGAGGGCGACCGCGAGGGTACACCGTCGTCTGCTGACCGCGAGTATCGTGGTTTCGTTTTGGGTGTTCTCGCGTCCCTGTGAGAGGAAACGAGGCAATATGGGGCGGGTGGCGACTCGTGTGTCACCCGACCCTCTCTTTGTTGATTGGGTTGTCTGGTTGTGTGAGGTTTTGCGCGCCAGGCAAGGACGGTGTTAGTGTTCGTCATGTCAAGAGACGTTAACAACGATGACCGGCACACGAAAGCGTGCTTGTCTCGTGCGAGAAGCAAGAGAGGGTGCGCTGATTGTGGCTACCGTGAAGAATGAGAAGAAAGAAGCGCTGCCCGGCGACGCTCAGACCAGCGGCGAAAACGTTGATTCCGCTGAGGTGAAGGGTAAGCTGGCGGCTGGCATGATCGCTGAGCGTTTGCCCGCCGACTTGGAGCCTACCGTCGTAGAAGATGCGGGAGTGTTCGCGGTGCGGTCGAAGGCGGGGCGCACGCTCGCCCTGGTGGAGTGCCATCCGATGATGCTGCACGCGGACCTTGGAGGCGAGTACGCGCACGCTGAGACTGTACGGCTGGTAGCGTATGAGTTGGGTGTGTCGTTCGCGTGCATGGACCGACTGTGAGCAAGGGTAACATTGTGCGCGGGCGTGTGCCGCCGTCGTGGGACGAAACGTTCATGCAGTTGGCGCGCGTGTACGCGCAGCGCAGTAAAGACCCTGGCACGCAGGTTGGCGCGGTGATCGCGGGGGCTGACCATCGTCAGTTGTCGGCTGGCTATAATGGTGAGCCGAGGGGGTTCACCGGGTACGATGATATGTCGTGGGCGCGCGAGAGCGAGCGCGGCGAGTTGGACACGAAGTACCCGTATGTTGTTCACGCTGAGGAGAATGCGGTGCTGAACTATCGCGGGGTGATGCGTGACATGGAGGGTGCGACCGTGTACGTGACACATTACCCGTGCAACAAGTGTGCGCGTATCCTCGCCCAGGTGGGGATACAGCGGGTCGTGTACGGGGTGGACTGGGATGATGGTCGGAGAGGTGCGGCTGAGAAGATTATGAGGATGGCAGGCATCAGCGTTGAGCGGTATCACGAGTGAGCGGGTGTAGTTTCGGTTTGCTTTTGTCTGATATTGCGTGTTATAGTTTACTGACGCGCGAGACGTGAAAGGGGTGGGGCGAGATGTTTGAGGCAGTCAAGGTTGCGCTTGACCCTACCCCGTCACAGGAGCGGCGGCTACTGTCTCATGCTGGTGCGGCTCGCTTCGCGTACAACGTGGGTCTTGCCCATATCAAGGAGGGAATTGAGGCGGGCAATAGGCCGGAGTGGTCTTTCTTTTCGTTGGTGTACTGGTGGAACGCCAACAAAGACGCTCTGGCTGTCAATGCAGATGGTGAGCCGTGGTGGCAGGAAAACTCGAAAGAGGCTTACAGCCGCGCCCTAGAGTCGCTGGCAAAGGCTTTGTCCAACTGGTCGAAAGCCGCAAAGGGGACCGGAAAGGCCGAAAGGTTGGTTTCCCGAAGTTCAAGGCGAAGGGCAGCGCAACCCCCAAGTTTACATACGGGACCGGCAGTTTCGGTCTTATTAAGGATGACCCGAAGGCCCTGAAACTGCCTCGTATCGGACGCGTTCATTGTATGGAGAATGTCGCTAAGCGTGTGGGTGAGGCGAAAGTGAAGCGCATGACCATCTCGCAGCGTGCGGGGCGCTGGTACGCGTCGCTGACCGTGGAGCGCGAGGATAAGCCAGTGAAGCGCGCCCCGAAGGGTGGGGCGGTCGGCGTTGACCTCGGGGTTAAGACGTTGGCTACGCTGTCGGATGGTACGGTTATCAAGAATCCGCGTTACCTGCGGAAGTCGGAGCGGAAGCTAAAGAAAGCCCAGCAAGCGTTGAGCGGGAAAACCAAAGGCTCAAACAGGCGCGCCAAAGCCAAGGCCAAGGTTGCTCGTATTCACGCCCATGTGGCGAACCGGCGTAGTGATGCGATACATAAGCTCACCACCCGGCTCACCCGCAAGTACTCAGACATCAGCATCGAGGACCTACACGTGGCTGGGATGGTCAAAAACCATCACCTCGCCAAGTCTATTATGGACGCGGCGTTTGGCGAGTTCCGCCGACAGTTGGAATACAAGACGACTCGCAGCGGCGCGCGACTGCATGTCGTGGACCGCTGGTATCGTAGTAGCAAAACGTGCTCAGGGTGTGGGAGTGTGAAAGCCAAGCTCTCCCTATCCGAGCGAACATACCGTTGTGACAGTTGCGGCCTAACAATGGACCGCGACCTAAACGCGGCAATCAATATTTGTGTCGCCGGGAGTGCCCCGGAGACCCTAAACGCGCATGGAGAGACAGTAAGACGGGGCGGCCAGATCGGCCGTGCAACGCGAGTCTCTGTGAAGTGCGAACCAAGCGTGCGCGAAAGTGCTGTGAGACTTGGAGCGGGTGGCCGTAAGGGCACCCTGCAAGCTACTGTCAGGTAGTTTGTAACGGCTTTTATTGTTGGTAAGAATTATGACATGGGTGAGATGGTGCGCGAGTTTTACCGTTGTTTTGAGCGGGACAAGTTTATTGTTGACAAGAATTATGACATGGGCGGAATGGTGCGCGAGTTTTACCACCGTTTCGAGCAGGATGAGTTTGTTGCGCCTGCCGGTGAGGTGGCGAGCGTTGAGCGTATGGGCGCTGGTCGTACCGCGTTGCGTGTTGACTTGATCGGTGAGGAGTTCATCGAGTTGGTGGACGCGACTTACGGCGTGGAGGCTGGTAACGTGTTGCGTGGCGCGTTGGAGCGCGTTCGCAGTGAGAACGGGTATGAGGCTCGCCAGGTTGATACGGTTGAGGTCGCGGACGCGTTGGCTGACATCATGTACCTGGTGTGGGGTTTCGCCTAGAGGCCGGTATTCCGCTGATGGACGTATTCAGGGAGGTTCACGCGTCGAATATGAGCAAGCTCGGTGAGGACGGCAAGCCTATTATTTCGGATGGGACAATGCTACGGTCTGACGGGTCTCTCGCGCCGGTTGGTAAGCTCATGAAAGGGCCGGGTTTCTTCCCGCCGGACATTAGGGGCGTTCTTGGCGTTTAGCGCTGTGTCCGCGAGCGTAGGCGCGTCTACGGTCGTGTGGCGGGGTTTCTTCCGCGCTATTGGGTGGCGTTAGGTGTTTGTCCTAGCGCCACCTCCCCCTTTTTTGTAGCTACGGGCTGGTGGCGAGTTTCTTGATTGAAGGGGTTGGTGTTATGGCTGGCGTACATAAAACACATTTTAACGTGTTGTACGGTAAACTGTTGACATGCGTTGCGAAGAGTGCTGATCGGTGTCCGATTAACGCGGTGGCGTTGCGGCAGGGGCTTCCGAGTGTTCACTTTGTGGACCAGGACGCGGCGAAAAAGTACATGGAGAAGTATCACGATGGTACGCGCCGGTATATGACGAAGGATGCGTACCGGAGGAATCGTCGCCACCGCCCTGAGTTGAAAACCACGAACGATGCGTTGGCGAAGTGGGGGATTGATAACTCTAGTACAGGCTTTACTGACCGTGACGTGCAGTTTGCTACCGCGCGCTGTGACGAGCCGATGGTGCTGGATGTGGAGAGCGTTGACGGTGCCCCGTTGTCTACGTTCGACCCGACGAGGGCCGCGAAACAGCATATCGCGGCGATGGCCGCTGCGGCCAACCGCAACAACGAGCATCAGCTACGGAAGTTGAAGCACGCGGAGTCGCTGCCCGGCACAACCGTCGTCAACAAGCAGACGGGCGAGATTGTGGACGCGACAGAGATCGTGGACGCCGCCATGTTGCGTATTCACGAGGAGAAGAACCGTGAGCACGCGCAGAACGTGTTGAACACGCTCGCCTCCTACAAGGAGTTCCCGAACGATTGGAGCGACAAGTTCACGAGCCTTGACGGCACGGTGACGGTGAGCGCGAAGGTTGTTCCCGACCAGTTCCACGAGGACGCTTACGCGAGTATGAGTGAGGAGATGCGCGCCGCCTGCGAGGTTGAGGAGGCGACCATTGACTACGAGAAGCTGGATAAGCTGATCGAGGAGCGGCCGGAACTACGTGACCTCGTGTACACGGGTGACACTTACGTGGTGGAGAGCGTGATCGGTCAGCCTGTGGAAATGGGTCAGAGTGATGCGATGATCTCTAGTTCGTTCGCTGGCAACAGGGCGAAGTTGACGGAGAACGCGAGTAACGTTCTTGCAGGTTTGGCGGCTCACCGTCAGAGGTCGCAGGCTCACTTGTACGGTGAGGCGATTGTGGACGAGGAAACCGGCGAAGTCAAGGGTCACCTGCTGGGTAGCAAGGCAAGCACGAAACGCAAAGAGGACGCGTCGAAGGATAAGATGAAGAATCTTGCTGGCGCGTTGGATGTTCGCGGCCACACGGGCGCACTGTTCATGCCGAGTAAGCATAACGGTAGCGGCGTGCTGGTATCGAATAGGCGTAACCGCCGCCGCGCGGACACGCTGGCGAAAACTCTTCCGGGTGACGTGCTGGCTGAGGTGATGACGGCGACGAAGCGCGTTCCGAACGAGGAGCGTGCGCGTCAGGCTGGTTGGCCGGAGTCGGACATTCAGCGCGTGTTCCACGCCCGTAAGGTGCGCGTGACTGTGCGCGACAACGAGAGCGTCATTAAGCGCAAGAACGAGGAAACGATGGAGCGCCTGGGGTTGGCGGCCTAATGGGTGGCGCTCCCGCTCGTTGACCGCCCAGCGGTGGCGGCGTGTCCGGTTGTGTACTGGCTGCGCCGCCACCGTTTTCGTTGAGTTTCCGGGGTTTCCGCAAGTTTGAGAGAAAGGCTTTTAATATGTATGAGTGAAGGCCCCAAAACGGAGGCTGTAAGCGTTTTTCTACAATAGATGAAGGAATGATGTCATGACTGTTGATGTGAATGGTAACGAGGTCGAGTTCGAGTATCAGGCTCCGCGTATCGTGTTCGAGGAAGGGGAGGCTGTTAGTAACATTATTAACACGCCTGACGAAGAGTGCGTTTTGGTAATGAGTAGCGTGTGCCGCGACTACCGTGAACCGGGCAACCAGAACCCGGTTTTTGGCCTTAATGAGCGTGGCGCACTGTTCCGCCTGGCTGACGGTGACGACGCGGACGAGTACAAGCTGTCGTGCGAGTTCCGCGACGACAAGGACGGCAATGTTGAGGTGAGCCGCTATCTTGTCACCGTCAATGGTGAGATTGTGTACGCGACGCCTTACGAGGTGGACAGGAGCAATGTGGACCAGGCTCATGCCGAGTCGATTGACGCTTTTATGACTGCGCTGGGGTTTAAGCCTGTGAAGTGAACCGACGCACACCTGCGCGTGCGGAGTTGTGGCGGGGCGCTCGCTTCCTCTTTGTGGGGCGGGCGCTCCGTCTTTTCGTGTCCTCGTGGTGGTGCGGTGAGCAGTCGCCGTTAACGGCCGGACGCGTATGTGACCTTGGTCTCGTTCTCCGCTTTTCGGGCTGTCGTACTGCGTCGTCTGCGAGAGCCATGCTATTGTTTTGCACGATGGTTTTCTTATTCAAGAAGGAAAAATAGTCTGAAAGCGGCTCTACGGCAACTCGGTTTCCGGGGGAGTTGCTTTCCGGGAACGCTCCGCCGCGTGGACGCTTGGAGCGAAGATAGCTGCCGCCATACTGGGACCGTGCGCTTACTTCCTGCCACGTTGGCGGGGCGTTTCTGTATCCACGGCCTACAGCGGTGCGGCGCTTGGCGAGGTTTTGACAACGCTGTTGCCCCGAGCGTACTATGGTGTGTATGAAGCTGATTACTGCGTCCTTGAAGTCTTTTCGAGGCATTACAGACAAGGCGTTTACGCCCGCAAGTGACGGCATTACCGCTATCGTGGGTGAGAACGGGACTGGCAAGACGAGTATCCTTGCCGGTATTTCGTGGTGCCTGTATGGTGAGAAGCCGGAGGGTGTGAAGCGCGCGGATGCGCTCATTAACGAGAAGGCTGACTACAAGGCTGGTGACCGCACTCAGGTCACGTGCGTGATTATTGCGGGTGATGGCCGTTTGCTGCGAGTTAACAGGCGCATCACGACACGCAAGGGTGCGACCGAGGTGGACCTGTGGCAGCGCCCAGCCGCCGACTACGACGGCACCAATGGTGGCACGCTGCTCGCTGACGCGGATGGGTGGGAGCACGTGGCCGGTCCTGCCGTGTCTCACGCTAATCCGGTGATCGTGCGCGCTCTCGGCATGGATAGCCGACAGTATTTCGCGGCCGTCCACGTCCAGCAGAAGCAGGTGGACGATCTTGTTCACGATAAGAAGCGCGGCGAAGTCATTGAGCAGCAGACCGGCATTACCGCTTTGACTGTTGCTCGCGATAAGGCGCGCGAGGAAGTGAACGCGCTGAAACGTTCGAGCCGTGACCTGCATGTGGATAAGCGCGCCGTGAAGGATGCGGAGAAGGCCGCGAAGGACGCGAAGGCGGACGTGGAGAAGTTGCGCTCGCGCGTCGCTAAGGGGGGAAGCTAAAACGGGTGACGCGCGCGACAAATACGAGAAAGCGCGCGCCACGTTCGAGGAGAAGAGCGCGGCGTACACTGCTGGGCAGGAGAGGCGCGCCCGCAAAGCCGCCCTCACCGAGCGCATCGACAGTGCGAAAGCCCGTATCAGCGCGTTGGAGGCGGAGAAGCGGGAGCTAATGGGACGCGTCGGCGCGCACACCGGAGACGTGACCGTGGAGGACGCGAAAAACAGCCTCGCGAGCGCCCGCGACGCGCTGGATGTTGCACGTGAGGGTGAGCGCGCCGCATCCGCTCTCGTGGAGGAAGCAAAGGCGGCGGGTGAGCGCCTACAGGCGGCTCTCACCGACAATGATGGCGAGACGTTGACCGAAGCGGCGTTGACGGAAACAGTGGCGTCACTGTCGGCGGACGCGGAAAGCTACAGCGCGAGTTCGATACTTTGCGCGACCAGTGTGTCGCTGCGCGCGCCGACAGGGATAGACTGATGCGGGCGGCGGACATGCTGCGTGGCAATAGTGGGGACGCGCACGTGTGCCCGACGTGTCAGCAGGACGTGGAGGATGCGAAGGCGCTCGCTGATTCTCTCTCGTTGCAGGCGCAGGAGGCGAACGAGAAGTCAGAACAGCTAGAGGCTGAGGGCGTTCGCGTGCGTGACGCTCTCAACGCGGCTGTCACGCGCCTTGAAGCGGCGCGTGACCGTCTGGCGACTGTGGGCGAGTGCGCGCCCGTTGCGGCCCTGTTGGGGGGAGCGTGAGAAGGCTCTCGCCGACGCGACTGAGACTGTTCGCGAGCAGAGCGTGGCTGTGGAGGCTGCGGACATGGTGTTGTCGTCTGCCGTGGAGTTCCAGAGTGTGCGCGGCCAGTTGGACCGCGTGTCTGGCGAGATTCGCACCCTGCTGTCATCCATTAGTGACGCGGACGCTGAACTGGCTGCGTTGCCGAAGGGTGAGCGCCTGGTGAGCGGCGAGACGGTGGATAACGCTCGTGAGCGCATGTTGTCGCATCAGGCGACGCTGAGCGAGTACGAGGGACTGTTGGCGCAGTTGCGTGTGGATGAGGCGAACGCGTCCGGTGCTCTGAGTGTTCGCGAGAGTGAGCTTGCCGGTGTGCGTGAGCGTATGGCGCGTTATGGTGAGGCGTTGGAGGCTATCGAGGTCGCGTCGGCTGCGCTCGCCGTGGTGGAGGAGTACCGTGCTGAGCGCATTAGGACGGGTGTTCCGCTTGTGGCTGAGGCTGCGTCTCGTTTCTTGGCGGCGTGTACGGATGGCGCGTTTACTGGCTTGTCGCTGGATGAGAAGTACAACGTGACCGTGACGACCGCTGAGGGTGTGTCGCGTGAGTGTGGCGTGTTGTCGGGCGGCGAGTTGAGTGTGGCGGCTATGGCGTTGCGTATGGGGTTGGCTGAGGTGGCTGGTGGCGGCGGCATGATGGTTCTGGATGAGGTGTTGGTGTCTCAGGATGCGGCGCGTGCTGAGTTGATGTTGCAGGCTGTGAAGTCTCTGTCGGCTGGTCAGGTCGTAATGGTCGCTCATTCCCCTGTCGTGCTGGATGTTGCCGACGCGATTGTTGAGATGTAGCCCGCGTTTCGTATCCGTGTCCGCCGGGAGTGGCGGCGCGCTTATTCCCCGGTCGTTGGCCGGTTGGCGCGTCGCCTCTCTCGGCGTTTTCTTGTTGCGTCGCCTCGTGCGTGATGTGTGTTGACCTCTGTTTTTCTTTCTTGAACCTTTTGTTTCTTTTTCTTCTTTGTTGCGCATTTCCACGCTATTTGCGTCTGTTTTGTATTGTTTACGCTATTTTGTTGTGGTTAATGGCGGTTTGTGTCCGTTTATTTTCCAAGGTTTTCTGTTCCATTTAAAGTTGATCTTTTGGGAGTGTTTTTGTGCGTAAGCAGGATGTGGTGAACGCTGTTGCGGCTCAGGTGACGATGACCCCTCGTGATGTGCGGGCTGTGTTGGCTGGTATTGACGTGGTTGTTGGTGAGGCTGTGATGCGTGGCGAGGATGTGACGTTGGGGTTTGTGAAGTTTGAGCCGGTGACGCTCCCTCCGCGCGTTCAGCGGTTGCCTAGTGGGGAGTTGAAAGAGTTGGGGGAGCGTCGTCGCGTGAAGGCGAGGCCGTGTAAGAGTCTGCGTGATCGTGTGGCTGGCGAGAGTGTGGACGACTGACCGTCTGATCGCTGTTTGGCGTGGTGGGGTGGCTGTGTTTGCGGTCGCCCCGCCGCTGTTTTTGCGTGCCCGTTCCGTTTCTGTTGGCCGTGTTGGTGAGGTTTTGGTGTTTGCTCTTCGCACGGGTTATAGTTGCGGTTAAGTGAAGGAAAAGGTTGATGACGGGCTGAGCGGCGCGCGTTGTTTTCCCTGGTTGGTTCCGGGGGTGCGCGTGGTGGCGTGTCCGTCTACTCTGTGTGAAGGGAGAGTATGGCTGTGGCGGTGAAGAGGGTGTCTGCGGCGGTTCGCGTCCCGTGGGGCGGGAACATCCTAGAGGCAGTCGAGGACGGCTTCAAGTCTGGTTTGGCGGACGCTCAGGCGAAGCTGGGCGCGTTGAGCACCAAAGACAGGGAACTGGTTGAGCGCTGGCATGATTCTATCGTGTGGTCTCGCCTGCGTGAGATTTTTGTCGGCGCTGATGAAGATGGTGCGGGCTTGCTGGTGGATGCGGGCGCGGACGCTGACGAGGATGCGTGCAGCCTGGTTGCCGGGTTGCCGTCCCGGTGGGAAGATTTGAGCGGCGATCAGGGGAATATTCATGTGATGCACGGTCGCGGCAACAGGTGGGGGTTGTGTAGTGATCGTGAGGGCAGGGGCGTTCGTTTGGGTGATGCGCCGACTGCGTTGCTTGCTTATGTGCGTCGCGTGAGTTCTACTGCCGTGTTTTATCAGGTGAAGTCGTTTCACAGCTCGGTTATGTGATGTGGCGGGCGCGGACGCGAGATGTGGGTAGCGCCATTTTTGTCGTTAAGATTGTGTTGGGGGTTGTGTGCCGTCGAAGAGGGTGAAGCGGGAGAGTATTCCCGCGCACGTGGAGTTGCCGCAGCAGAACGGTAGCGACGCGGAATTGTATGCGCGTAAGCCTGCGCGTAACGAGGAAGAGATTATTGCTGCGATTACGAGGCGTTCCGGTATTGATAAGGGTATTGTGCGGGCTGTTGTTCGCTTGTATGGCGAGGAGATCGGCGCGGACTTGGTGAATCATGGGCGCGCCCGCTTGTTTGGTGGCATGTTTAATGTGTCTGCGAAGCCGATGGCTATGAAGCAGGAGGGGCGCAAGTATTTCAACGGCGCTCGGGTGCCGGAGGGTGCGGACCCGGATGAGGTGTTTCCGCCTGACTCGTACACGTTGTCTCATTCGTATAGGCTGCGGGTGGACCCTGGGTTGCAGTGTTTGCGTAATGCGCGCGTGTGGGGGGATGAGTCGTGGGATGTTCCGGTGACGGCTCGCACTTTGGGCCGTTTGCGTGATTTGGCGTATGCTGAGGGGTTGCGTCCGTCTCATTTGCGGTGGCCTGAGCGGCCTGTGGGCATGTCGGTGGGTGAGTATTTCGCGGCTTTGGGTGTCAACATTGATGAGTGGGAGTCGGCTCCGGGCGAGAATGGCGAGGAGTATTACGTGCGGTAGCCGCCTCGCTGGTTGCGTCGGTCACCTCTTAGGGCGCGTTTGTGCGTGTGGCGGCGCGTTTTTGCTGCCGCTATTGTTTGGTAAGGGTGCGCCTCCGCTAGGGTGGCGCTGTCCCCGCCCACGTGAAAGGTGGGGCGTGTGGGTGTGAATGTTTGTGTGTGGAGTGTGTGATGGTGTTTGTGTCTAACGTTGGGGGCGGTCGCGTGGTTCGTCGCGCGTTCGCCGCATTGTGGTCCCTTGTGGCCGTCTTTGCTGTCACCGTGCCATTCCTCCTGCCGCACGCCGCGCTGCCCGCGTGGGCTGACAATGAGGCGCAGTCCGGCAGCGAAGAACGTAGCGCTTTGCAGAAGCAGTGGGACGATTACGCGGTGCAGTCCGGCGGCGAGGTAGACAAGCGCGCGACGTTGGAGAAGATGCGCGCCGACACTGACAGTAACAGTATTGGTTACGCGTTGTCGCGCCTCATGACACCCCGGTACATGAACGCAACACCGTTGTCTGCGAAGAACGCGAAAGACACGAACTGTGACGCCCAGGACAAGCGGAACGGGACACTCACCTACCATAACTGCGACGTGCCCAACATTGCGGGCGAAGTGTTGCAGGACGCGTTCTCGTTTTTCGCGCCGTCCGGCATTATCGGCGGCGAAACGTCGTCGAACACGTTGAGTTTCCCGTCCCTGGGGTTGCCGAGCGACCTGCCCGGTGGCGGCGCTCCCGCGAACCCTGGTGAGCGTCAGGCGAAATACACGGCCCTAGAGTTGTACGGCTATAATCTGCGGTACACGAGCTACGTCGGCGAATGGGACCACATCAAGGTGCTAACGGCTGCGCGTAGCCTCAGCAATTACGGGTGGATGGAGAAAATCAACCTGGGTGTGACCGCTGTCATTAACGGCGTGACGGGCGCGGTATCCACCGCCGCCAGTAACGCCGCCCAGTCGTTCAGTAAGGGCGACCTGATCGGCGGCATCGCGTCCTTCTACACCGGCCTATTCTCTGGCGGCGCTGGCGCGACTGCTAACACGCTCCTGGATACGAGCGACCAGAACACGCTCGACTTGTACGCCTGGTATCGCGTCGGCTACGGTGCCACCTTGTACGGCGGGCGCGAGCTAACAACCGAGGAGATCGGTGCGCGCGGTCAACAAATGCTGATCGAAGCGATCAACGGCGGTAGGCCGGACGCGGCGAAAACACCGGATGACCTTATGGCTATCCGAGACCTGCCCGCCATGCCGAAAGATGACATCGCACTGTGCATGGTGACGAAAACCGACGGCACCGTGGAGGAGCGCCTACACTCAGATATTGCTCCCGGCCCGACCGAGGCGGCTTGCAAGGCTGAACAGAAGAGCGTAGACCGCAACAAAAAAGCCCAGTGGACGGCGGACGGCAATGGAAAGAAGGAAACCCTTGCCGACTGGCGTACACGCAACGATAGTCTGTTCAAGACGGCTGAAAAGTACGGCATCAGCATCCCTTACGATGCTGACGAGTCTAAGCGCGCCGACACTATCAAAAACATGCAGGCCGGTTGGGCTGACAAGTGGCAGAAAGCGAACAACACGTACCTTGCGGGCGCTCAGGGCGCGAACAACAACAAGTTCGTGCAAGGCGTGCTCGCGTCCGCCGTGAAGAAAGCCATTGAAGCGGACCCGGAGAAAAACTACAACGCGCCGTGGAACCGTTTTGTGTGCGTCGGCGATGACGGGCGTGACGTGCTGGACGAGGACGGGCGTACCGTCAACGTTTATTTGAGTGACGGCACGGTGAACCCTGCGTGTGGTCACGGCGTGCGCTCACCCATCCAGAACGGCTTGTTCGGTAACGGCTACCTACCAAGCCAGGGCCAGCCTGCCGCTGATTCGCGTGTTATGTCGTCGGATGAGGTGGTTGGTGTCCTGTTTGGTTTGCCGACGGCTTCTAACGCGGCGGCTAACATGGGGCTTGCTGTGAGCGGGTTGGCGACGCGCGTGTCCAACGCCGCTATCGGCTTGGCTTACTCGCCTATCTTGGACTCGCTGAATGTGAGCGGCGTGATCGTGAAAACCGTTGAGATCATCCGTGACGGCTTGTATTTCCCGCTCCTCGTCCTGGTTGCCCTCGTGGCATTGTGTTACGCGTTGTTCCGTGGCTTGGTGACGGGCGCTGTCAGTATGGTGAAGATGGCGTTGACGACGCTGCTTGCCGCCGTGTTTGGCGCTACCCTGTTGGTGGCTCCTGCCGCGCTGGTGCGCGCGGTGGACTACTATCCGGCGAAAGCGGACGCGGCCATCACGAGCGTTATCTTGTCCACCGGCAACAGCGTTGACAATAACCTGTGTACCGCGTCAAACGGTAACGTGAGCCACGCTGCGGATGCGAGCGAGAACAGTGTGGGCGGCGACTGGCAGGCATCCACCGCTGTGCGTACTCTCATGTGTGAGAATTGGCGGGCGTTCTATTTCGGCCCGTATGTGCAGTCTCAGTGGGGCGCATCCTACGATGACTTGTACGCTGCCGGGTATGCGCCCGAGGGCGGCGACGCTTTGTCGAACACGAACACAACTCTGGTGGGCGACGCGGCCGTGAACATGGGCGGCGGCATCGTTGAGCGCAACTGGGCGCTGTACCAGGTGGACGCTATGGGGTCGGGTACCGCGTCCCGTGAGGCCGTGTCCCGCACGGGTCGCGCCGTGAACCCTAGCCTGTACAGGGTAGTGGACGCGCAGGCTGGCCTGTTTGGGTCAGGCTACGATTCGCGCCATTTCGCGGCGTGGAAGAGCGGCGGTAGCCTGTCGTGGGGCGGCATGTTCGCTCCCGTGGTCGCTATCGCCGGTAGCGTGACGGTTGTCGCCTACAGTGTTGCGAAGATTACGGTGACGTTTACTGCTGCTCTCATGTTGCTGTTGTTGCCGTTTATGCTACTGATCGCGTTGCATCCAACTGTCGGTTGGCGCAAGTTCACTATGTACGCGGGCAACGTCGTTGGGTTGATGATTCAGCGTGTCATCCTGGGTATGATGCTCGCCGTCATGTTGCGTATTCTCGTGACTGCCGGTAACAGTGGCACGGGTGGTGGCGCTGGCATGTTGTTCGCGTTGATCGTGTGCGTCCTGTTCATGATGGAGCGTCGCACAATCTTGAATGTGACGGGTGAGCTGGCCGAAGGCTTGGGAGGAGTTGGCGGTGTTGGTGCTGGGTTTGTGCGTGACCCGTTCTCGACGCGCTCCACGGGCACCGGGTTTATCGCTAACAAGATGCAGCAGGCGCGTGTTGCGGCCGTGTCTGCGACGGGTGGTTTCATTGCTGGTACCGTGAGTGCGCGCGGCGACGTGCGTGAGGGGCTGCGTGAAGCTGGGGACGCCATGAAACGTGAAGGCAAGCAGTTGTTCTTCCGTCAGCGTCGCCGTGGTTTCGCGGCTTTGCAGACCGCCGAACAGGTGTCCAAGAATGTTGGCGACAAGTACCGCGAGGATGCCATGCAGGATAAGCATGTGCAGCATATTGTGGGCGACCAGTACGAGAAAACCAGCGAATATCAGGAGTATAAGCGTCTGTTGTCTGCGTGGAATGAGCTGTCGGGCCGCGTGCTCGCTGACGGCGACGGACAGTACAAGCTGGTGGGCGGTGAACGCCAGTACAAGCCTGTGCCGCCGCAGCGCTCGGACGTACTGGGTGACCGGAAGATGCGTCGAATGGTGACGCGCGCCGCGAAAGACCGCCGCGAGTACGTGGAGTCCCAGAACGCGGGTGTGGACGCGGTGAGGTCCAAGCAGGACATGAACCGTGACACGGTTGACGTGGACGTTGAGTCTGTCGCATCCAGTGCGGCAGCTATGCGCGCCCACAATGCGGCGCTGAATGAGGGTAGGCGCGTGTCGAAAGCGCGCGTGCGCAAGATGTTGGAGAAGTCTCGCGCGGATATTGCGCGCCTGGACGCTGAGCAGGACCGCTTGTTGGCGCGTGACGCTGAGCGTGAAGCGCGCGCGAAAGAACGCGCTGAGAAGGGTATGCGCGCGTCCGGCAAGTACCGCGATGGTGGTTTGCGCGGCGCGGATGTTGGCGGCGTGTGGGAGAGCGAGCGCAAGCGCCGTGAAGATGGCGCGTCGCACCGTGGCGGTTCGAGTGACGGAAAAACTCTTAGTGACGGTCACGGCGCTTACGCAGACGACAGTAGCGTGAACACTGCCGCTGGCGGTGGAACTGAGGAGGAGAACTGATGGTGTCGGTGAACGCTGGCGGCGCTGGCGCGTGGACTGTTTCTGCGCGCCACCGCCGCGCGTCCGCGACGGTCGGCGCAGCCGTGTCCGCCGTGTTGGCTGCGATGGTGTTGTGCCTGTCCGCGTTTGGTTCTCACGTGGTGCCGCGCGCGTTGGCTGACGACGACAAGCAGGACAGCCTGGGCGTGGTCGGTTGGGCGATGTGTCACCTGGTTCCCGGCGGCGACATTATTTACAACATGGTCAGCACGGACGTGGTTCCATACGAGCTGTTGTCGAAGAGCGCAGCCGCGTCCCTGGACCGCGTGGACGCGGGCATTAACGGCATGATCTCATACGCTGGCCGCGATTTCGCCGAAACAAACAGCCGCATCGTCGGCTACAACGTGTCTGTCACGCCCCGAGCGGCAGACGCGGAGGAGCTGTCGTTTAACGGCGGCGAACGCGTGACACCGTATGATCGCTTCGGCGTGTCCGGGTTGAAGCTGAGCGCATACTACGGGGAGTGGAAATACTACAAGTTTGACGCGTGTAAGGGTGAGGACCCGCAGGACTTGAAAGGCAGCGTGTTCTACCCTGGCAGGTTGGAGCCGAAAACCACGTACAGCGCGCTATCCGCGTCCCAGGACGTGCGCTCTCAGGCTTACGATTCGTCCACCATGTACAAGTGGGGAGTGGGGTTCGCTAACGGTGCCGCTAATTTCGTGTTCTTGTTGACGAAAATCGTTGTGGGCGCAACCATCGCGCTCATCGGATTGGCGTTCGCTGACCCTACCGCGTCGTTTGGCCTGTCGAGCGTCGTGGACGGCGATAGCGGCTTGTTTGTGCGCCTCATGGAGGGCGTGTTTACGCCACTGTCGGTGTTGGCTGTCATTTTGAGTCTGGTGGTGGCGTTGTGGGCGTTCGTAAAGTCCGGTAGTGTGCGCGCCGCGTTGAAGCTCGCTGTGCGCCCGTTTGTGATCTTGTTCGTGGCTGGCATGTTGTCAGCCATGCCCGCCCTGGTAGTGTCTGCCCCTGCGAGGGCAGCGTCTCTCGTGCATGGCGTGGTGCTGTCCGGTGTGTCTCAGCAGTTCGAGTCTCAATCTACGATGTGCGGCAAGACCGGCGGCAACGTGGGTGGCGTGAACGATGGCGAGAGCGTAGAGGCCGCTTTGACGCGTGCCGGTTTGGACGCGCAGAGCGCGGTCGGATGCCAGTTGTGGGAGCAGCTTCTTTTGCGCCCGTGGAGCATCGCACAATACGGGGTGGACTACAATCACCTGTGGGCGAACGGTTACGCGCCAGAAAACATGGTGGACGCCGAGGGCGAGCAGGTTAGTGAGCTAGGTAATGTGAACGATTCAATGGTGGGGGACGCGCCTGTGCCGTTGGGTGGCGGCGAGTTCATGCACAACTGGGCTGTGTTCCAGGTGAGTACGCAGACGCGCGCTCATGCTCTTGTTGGCAAGGATGGGGTGGACCCGTTGCCGAACCTGGCGGTGCAGACTGACTGGTATCGCGTTGTGGACGCTTTGTCGAATTATGAGGAGGAGCAGAGGAGCGAAACGCCGTCTGGCGCTACTGCGGCTGTGACGTACACTGCACCGAAAGATAACCAGCCGTCACCGTACTGGCAGATGTGGACGGGCCGTGACATGTTGGCTCGCCTTGGTGCCGTGTTCTCGTCTCTCGTGGTTGCGTCTGTGGCGTTGGCTGCGCCCATGTTGCTGGCATTGTCGAGTGTCGTGTTCGGTCTCGGCTTGGTGATGGTGATGTGCCTGTTGCCGTTGTTCTTGCTGTTTGGGTTGTGGAGTGGTCCTGGTTGGCGTGCGCTCGGCCAGTGGTGGCGGCTTCTGGTGAAGGTGTTTGCTTTCAAGTTGGGTGCTGGCCTCCTGTTGATTGTTGACTTGCTGTTTACTGGCGCGCTGTTGAACATGTTGGGCGAGTTGGGCTGGTGGACGACGATGATGTTCCTCGTTGTTGTCGGTCTTGTTGTGTGGCTTGGTCGCAAGCGCTTGTATAACGTGCTGCTGTCTGCGCTCGCGTGGGGTGGCGCGACTGAGAGCGCGGCGTTGTCTGGGTTGGCTGGGTCTATGCGCCGCGTGGGGTCTCGCACGTTGGGTGTGGGTCGTAATGTCGGTAACGTGGCGGCCGCTGGCGTGGCTGGCGCTGCGACGGCCCGCTCGTACGGCAGGAGCGCGAAGAGCGGCTTCTGGGATGGCTTGCGGGAGCAGGGCAAACTGTTTGTGTACACGCGGCCAGGTTTGGAGACTGCGGTCGGCGTGTATGAGGATAGGGCGGCTGGTCGTGAGGGGTTGGCGAAGTTCGCGGGCCGCTCGTGTGCGTCGTGTGGTGGTCCTTTGGTGGATAGTGAGGCTGAGGATGGTGTGGGTGTGTTTAATGGTGGCCGTCTCGCGTCTGGCGCGTACATTTGCCACACGTGCTACGAGAGTAGTCTTTTTGACGATTCTGACCCTGCGATGGCTGTCACTATCCGGTTTAATCAGGCGGCGGATGAGAAGTATGAGCAGGCGCGCCAGGATGAGGCGCAGAATCTCGTGTACGAGGAAGATAAGCGTCTAATGGGTGATGGCGCGTCCGTGATGCACTCTGATGCGGTGGCTGACGTTATCCGCACGGTGGAGGCTGTGGGCGACCATCGGAAGGCTATGTCTGATGCGGAAATGCGTAACGCGCTCACGTTGCTGATGACGGCTTTTGAGTGTGAGGAGCGCGCTCACATGGAGCGTGCGGTGCATTGGGGTGGCGACTTTAAGAGGGCTGGCGTGTTCCGTCTGCCGCCGGAGGTTGAGGCTCATGTGGACCGTGCGGCGTTGGACGTGTTGGCTTCTCGTGGCGAGTATGAGGCTGCTCGTGAGCTTGTCGCTGACGCTGTGATCTCGTACTATCATGGTCGTACTGGCCGCGACTATCGGGCGGGTTTGCCTGTGACTGGTTCGTCGAGTAGTGAGATGTTGTTGGAGGACGCCGCGTTGGCGCGCAGTGAGGAGCACGGTTTGGATGGTTTCGCGCGCCATAACGAGAAGGCGGATGGGTTGCGTGACAGTGATGGTATCGTGAATGGCAGCAACCGTGATGGTAAGCAGAATGTCAAGAATGGTAGCCGGAAGGATGCCGGTAGCGCTGCGTCTGGCAGTGATAACGAGAGTGAGGCGAACAAGTGAGTAGTGGAGGCGCGCTGGCGTGGGAGGATGTTCCCCCACGGTCGTTTGCGGACTGGTTTGTTGTCGATTTCGCTCGGCGTCTCTCGCCCGCGCTGGGGTTGCGTCGCAGGTTGTGGGATGAGAACCAGCGGCGCGCCCGCGAGGGCGAGGCTCCGCTGCCGTCCCCCGTACTGTTGCCTGTGGAGGTGCGGAGTGAACGGTTGGATGTGGAGTTGTTGGAGGAGCGTTTCGGTGCGGGCGATTTTTTGGGCGCGTGCGAGCTTCTTGTTGGCGCGTATGTTCCGGTTGCTGAGCGCATTGGCGGTGATAAGGTGAGTGACGACCTGGTGTTGTCGTGGTGTGTGCTGGCAACTGGCGGCGAGTCGGCTAGTTGATTGGCTGGCGCTCCACTGGTTGCGTCCGCCCGTGACCCCCGTGTGAGTCCTTGTATGGGCTTATGCGGGGGTTTCGCGCGTCCGGTGACTGTTGATGCGTTCGCGCGTGTTTGGGGCCGTTAAAACGGCTTCCAGCGTTCAGCTTGTATGCTGGGTTGCGCGCGGGGTGCGAATGGTGGTATCATGGTAGCGTCAACGGTGATAAAACGGTCGGACGCACAAGACGCCAACGAGCGCCCCTCCTACTGTCAGAAAGGAAAACGGTCATGCGAGTGTTCAACACCATCCTAGAAGCTGAGGCGGCTCTCAGTCGCACTCTGTTTGGGGCGCTGTCGGTTGATTCCCTCGTGGACGCGAGGGATACGGTTCGCGCCCTGATCGGCCCCGAGTATGAGGGTGAGTACAGTGTCGCCGATACGGTGGTCGCCGTTTTTGTGGCCGTGCGCCTCCCGGTCGGTTACACGTTTTACCTGGTGGAGGATGGGTCGCGGTTCTGGGATGCGGCTGTGCGCGCCGCGTAAACGGGCAGCGCCCATTTGCCTGTCATCTGTTAGCGCCCGCCGCGCTATCGTCCTGGCCGACACGCTCTCGCGCGTGAGGATTGGACAAGCGCGGCGGGCGCGTCGTATCCTGTTCACTAGATGAAGAACCGCTCTACGCTACAACGCGTGGTTGTACTGCGCTTTCGCACGGTCATCGTGGGCTTAGCGAGCGTCGTCGCATTGTTGGCTCGTGGGCGGTTTGTGTAAGAGATGGTGAATGAGGAGTCTGTTATGCCTGCAAGTGGAGGGCGACCTGGCGGGTCTCGCGTGGCAAAAGCGGTTGCCGCCTTGTTGGGTGCGTGCATGGTCTCGTTGCTCGCGTGGCAAACGAGCGTGAGCGTGCGCACGCTGAGCCATTTCGGCGAGGATACTGAGAGTGGTGCGCAGTCTGAGTCCCCGTACGAAAACGTGCAGGCCGGTTCTGCTGCGAGCGCGTGGCTAACTGGTTTTATTGCGTCTCCCGATGGTGGGGAGGGGTGGCAGGTTGGCGACGTGGGCGGCTACCCTGCATTGTTGGATGGCGTGTCGTGTTCCCCTGGTGTTGGTAAGTTGGGCGTTCGCCCCATGTTGTATGCGTCGTCACGTAGCGGCGCGGCGTATGTGAGTGCGTTCGTGTTCCCTCCTGGCTATGCTGCTTCTGCTTTCGATACTCTGGTGGAGGGTGTTTCTTCGTGCCTGGGTGAGGGTGAGTCTGGCGCGTCTGGTTCTCGCGAATGGCAGGGCGGGCAGTACGCGTTGTTCCAGTCTGGTAGCGTGGTTGTTGGCGTGTCTGGCGCGTCGGATTGGCGTGGCGTGCGTGGCCGCTCGGAGTCTTTGCTTCTTGCGGGTGGTTGCGTGTCGCTGTCTGAGAGTGCGTCTGATAGTGTGCGGTCTCCGTATTACGATAAGAGTGATTTTACGGGTTTGGTGGAGTCTCAGAATGTGGGGCCGTCCATTGTGGACCCTGGTTCGAGTGGCGTGTCGCTTTCTGTTCCCGCGTTGGCTGTCCCGTCTGTGGGTGAGCCGGAGGGGCCTCTGCCTGCCGGGTTCCCGCAGCTCCCGACTCGCCCGCAGGTTTCTTTTTCGGACGAGGCTGGTCTGGTTGATTTCGCGTCGGCGTGGCGCACCGTGTCTTACAGGGTACCCGACGATGACGGTCCCGGCTGCGGGTGGTCGTGGTTTGGTCAAGCCGCTCCAACGGTTGACGATGGTGTGTTGGCTGGTGAGCGTGCTCGTCTGGTAGCTGACGCTCAGGGCGAGGCTGACGCTGCTGCCGCCGCTTTGTATCGTGATCGTAGTGCGGCCCGCTGGCGTATGGTGTCTGCCGCGCAGGTTGTGGCCGGTGCGGGGGATTACAATAGGCGCGTGGGTGAGGTTGATGCGGCGCGCCTGGCGCTCGCGGATGGTCGCGCCGCGTTCTACCCCACGTGGATGGCGTACGTGTCTACGCACGACGCGTGGCGTGACAGGGTTGCTGCTCGCGATGCGGCTTCCGCTAGGTGGGAGGCTGACGTGTCTGCGTGCGCGTCCGGTGCTACGCCGTCCCCGTCGCCTTCACCGTCTCCGTCTGCGTCGCCGCGCCCCACACCGTCCCCGTCGCCGTCTGCGCGCGTTGTGAAAACGAGGGCGCAGTGTGAGCGTGAGATAGCGAAGCCGGTGGAGTTGACGACGGATGTTGGCGTGGAGCCGTCCGCGCCAACTGTGCCTGATGGTGTAACTGTTCCGTCGTCGTGGCCGCAGCCGCGCCGATAGAGCTTGTAGAGAAGGTTTTGTTGTGTCTAATCGAGTGAAGTGGAAGCCCGTTCGCAGCAACAAGTCTGAGAGCGGGAGTGTTTCTCGCACGCCCGCAGGCGGTTCTGAGCGCGGGCGCGGTGGTGGTCGCGTGGTTCCGGCGTGGCTGTTTCTCGCTGCGCCGGTGATGGTGGTTGCTGTCGCGTTGGTGGCCCTGTTCGCCCTGTGGGGCGGTGGCCGCAGTAACGTGCAGGAGGCGCAGTCGGGGCAGTCAATTACCGCCAGTGGCGGTAATCAGGTGGCGGTAAACGATGGCGGCTTGTTGGGGTTTTATGAGCTGGTGCGTGACCGGCACCCGCAGGCTGGCGACACGCCGTCAGGGAACAACGGTGTGGACCATGAGAGTCAGGGCGCGTGGGAGCGCGACACGCGCATGGATGGTCACAGTGTGCGCGCGTGGCTGGACGCTGACGGTCGCCGCGTGGGCGTGGATGGGTGGCCGCGTTGGTTGGTGTTGCCGGGGTCTGGGTGGCGTGGCGTGCAGGAGTGTGCGCTGGCTGACGGTGCGAGCACTCTGTGTCCCGTGGCTGTGAGTGCCGATGGCTCTGTGACGGTGAGCGTTTTGCGTGGCGGCTTGGAGGGTGACTTGTTTGTGGCCGCTCAGAGTGTGCGCGTGGGCGCGGTGTCTGGGTCGTTCGCTGATTCGCGCGTGTTGGATGTGTTTATGGTGGATGTTCCTGGCGGCGCTGATGGTGGTGGCGTGTTGCATGTGGGTGTGGGACTATTGTCTGATGGGATGATGGTTGCCGTGTCTGGCGTTGATGGGCAGGCTGTGGAGTCTGTGTTGTCTGGGTTGTCGTGGCAACAGTAACTAGCCGTATTGTTTCTTGCGGGGCTTGTTGAAGGGGTTTTGCTTGTGGTGACAAGGGTTATTGTGGGCGTGTTGTGCGCGCTCACGTGTGGCATGGCTGTGGTGTGGGTGCCTGGCTTGTGGTCGGCCGCTCATTATCGGCTGTTTGTGAAGCGTAAGCTCGAAAAAAACCAAGCCGAAAAAGGGTGAGGTGCCGCCGCCGAAGAAGAGCGACGTGTGGAAGCCGTATATTCGGTTTGCGCGTCGTGAGGATACGCGGCAGGTGGTTGTGCGGAAGGCTCGGGCGGCGGATGAGAAGAAGGGCCGTGAGGCTCGCGAGCCGGTGACGTTGAACATTGAGTACCGGCGTTTTTGGCCGCTCGTTCAGGCTGTCATGGCGGTGTTGGGCGCGGTTTTTGGTGCCTTGTACGTGTGGGTGCCGGTCGCGGTTCTTATCCTGGTTGGTGGGCCGTTGCTGCATCGTTTGATGGTGTCGAGCGTGAAGGCTATCGTGGATGGGCGTGAGCGCCTGTTGGTGCGCATGTTTGAGGTGTCGGCACCGCGCTTGGGGCTAAAGAGTGGCGGCTTCAAGGAATACGGTGAATGTATTGAAGTGTTGGCGTGGCGTGACCCGTTGAAGCCGAAAGAGATTAAGTTTTCACTGCCGCCCGCGTACTCGTTTGACGTGTATGAGGAGGAGAATTTTCTGCGCACGTTTAACGGGGCTTTTGGTCGCGAGCTTGCGTGGGTGGAGAAGGGCGGCATGGATGATGACACGAAGCGTCCGTTGGGGTGGAACCCGGACGAGGGCACGGTGACGATTACGAGCCTGCCGCCGCTTCCGATGATGGCACCGTTGCGTGTGGACCATATTCTTGGTGACGATATTCCGTGGACGTTTATCCCCCTTGGGCTGGGCGTTGAGGGCGGCGTGACCACTCATAACCCTGAGACGGGCGAAGAGGAGCATGTGATTGGCTACTCGTGGCATGATTCGGGGGCGAAAGAGAAGATGAAGCAGGGCGTGCAGATTGATGAGCACGCTGCGAACGCTGCGCCGATGTGTTTGATTGCTGGGTCTACTGGTTCCGGTAAGGCGGTTCCCGTTGATGAGGATGTGTTGGTTCTCGTGGATGGACCCGAGTTGAGGGGTGGTCACGTGGACGATTTGGGCTTGTATTCGAGTGCCCTGGATGACGGCCGGTTGTCTGCGCGCGGCGCGGGACACCCGGCTATGGCTGCTCCGTTGTATCGGTTGAAGAAGAGGAACCGACGTTAGGCGTGCGCTTTCCCGCGCGCGTTCACGCTCTTCCACGGGAGCGTTTATTTTAATGTTTTAACAATGGTGGGTTGGTGTCGCTAGCCCGCAACAATGAGAGAGGAAACAGTGACAGAAGAAAACACTATGAGAAGGTACGACATTACCGTCTACTCGAAGCCGAGGTGCCCACAGTGCGACGCAACCGCGCGCCTCCTGAAAAAGATGGGCGCACCGTACATGAAAGTGGACGTGACTGAGGATGATGTTGCCTACAGTTTCGTGAAAAACCTGGGATACCAGCAGGTGCCGGTTGTCGTTGTCCGCGACCGCCACGCCACCACTGGCGACGATGAGAGGGGCGACAACATCGTGGAACACTGGTCGGGTTTCAACCCCGACCGAGTGAAGAGGGCCGCGACCGCGACACTAGAAGCCGCACAGTAAAGGCGGAGAGTGGCGCGACAACGGGAGGGTGTTTGCTGGGGTTTTGACAACCCAGCAAACACCCTCCTATTATCGTGAGAGAGTACGCCACGCGCAGCTCACCCCACACAACGGCGGGATTGGGAGGCACGCAAGGCGGCAAGGAACATGAGACAAGGGGAGACAACGTGGAACAGAATGTGGCGCAGAAAATTAAACTCGCGTTGCCGCTGGTAGACTATGTGCGCGAGCACGCGGCTGACTTGAAACCAGGCACGCGCATTGAGGAAACCAGTCGCGGCCTGCGCATCAACTGCCAAAACCCCGCACACAACGACCGTAACCCGTCAATGGACGTGTCCGAGCTAGAGAACAGGTTTCATTGTTGGTCGTGTGGGTTTTCTGGCGACCTCCTCACCCTTGTGCAGGTGCAGCGCGACGTGGACTTTTCGGAGGCGCTGCGTGACCTCGCGCGCGAAGCTGGCATTGACTATTCGGCGGCGCGCGACGATTCGCCACAGGCTCGCTTGCGTGCCCTGATGCGCACGGCGGCACGGTTCTACGCGCAGCGATACCACGAGCTGCCAGAAGATCACCCGGCGCGCCTCGCCGTCACCGAGCGCGGATTGTCGGACGTGTGCCCTGGCGAAAACAGCGACGGTGGCTCCTGGTATCCCGATTTCTCATCCTCCGCTGACGGTATCGTGTACGGGTATGCGCCTGGCGGTAACCGTCTCATGTCGTATTTGTTGAAGGCTCGCCCGTGGAAGGATGCGCCACTGTTCACGCTTGACGAGTTGCGTGCGGCGGGCGTTGTCTCTCACCGTAAGGACGCTGACCCGGATGACAGGGGCGCGCATTTGACACGTTCCGTGACCGGCTCGTGTTCACTATTACTGACGTTCACGGTCATCCACTGGCGTTCAGCGCCCGCAAACTGTCCGACAAGGACAACATGGGTAAGTACGTGAACACCCGCGAGACCGAGTTGTTTTCTAAGCGCCATGAGTTGTATTGGTCGGCTCGCGGCCTGCGCGACGCATCCAAGAGGGGGGCACGTGTTTGTGTGCGAGGGGCAGTTTGACGTGTCCGCAGCTGTGGAAGCAGGCGTCACTAACGTTGTCGCGTCGTTGGGTACGTCGTTTACTGGCGACCACGCGATGCTGGTACGCCGCGCCGCCGGTGATGAGTGCCAGGTGGTGTTCGTGTTTGACGGTGACGATGCTGGCCGTGGCGCGGCTGTGAAGGCGTTTGAGCGTGTGGAGCAGGTGCGCGCTGACGGCCGCGTTATTTTGTGTCCTGACGGGGTGGACCCGTGTGATGTGCTCGCTAGTGGCGGCATTGATGGGGCGCGTCGCTTGTTTAACGTGGGCGCGAGTGTGCCGTTGGCGGTGTTTGTCGCGTCAGAGAAGATCAAAGAGTTTGACTTGTCGGATGCGGGGCAGCGTATGCGTGCGGCTCGTGTGGCCGCTTCGGTGTTGGCTCAGTGTCCGGGTGTGGCGCGTGATGTGCTCGCCGCTGACGTGGCGGCGCTGGTGGGTGTTGGTGCGGAGTCGATGCGTGAGCTTGCCGACGAGAGGACCGCGTTTGTTGATACCCTGGTGTCGGGTTCTACGGTTGAGAGTGTTCCGGTGCCGCAGGTGTCCGCGCGGATTGACGACGGTGCGGGCGCGGATTGCGAGTGGGTGCGTCGTTGGCATGGTGAGAGTGTGGGCGTGCAGTTGCTTGTGCAGGCGTTCGCTGGCTTGTTTTATGCGCCGCCGTCCAAGAGCGATTACGGCGACGAGGGCGGCAACGATGTGACTGCGCTCGTGGCGGAGCGTGTGGAGTTGTTGCGTCGCCTCGCTGGCGAGTCGTCTACGCCCGCCCCGTTCGTTCGCTTGTTGGATGGTTTTCGGGCGTTGTGGGGGCGTGAGCGCGTCCTGTTGGATGATTTCGGGGATTGCGCGGACGTGATGGGTGTCGTGTTGGGGTTGTGTGAGTTTCCGGCTCCCGGTGTGGGCGAGTTGACGGATGCGGATTATGTGCGTGTGAGTGTGGTTGCGTTGCGTGAGTATTTTCGCTTGTTGGATGCTGGCGTGGGGCGCGACTGATTAGGCGAGTCGGCGTACAGCCCGTGTTTTTGTGGGGATATTTCCTTGTTGGTTAGTTACTGTTTGTTGCGCCCGCGTGCGGCGTGCGTGTGATGGTGTGGAGGTTACGTGAGCGAGATCGAGAGCGATGTTCGCGCGCATGACGGTATTGAGAATGAGAATGAGGCGGTTGAGCGCGCGTTCTTGTCTCGTGCTGGTCAGATCGCGGTCGCGTGTCTGTTGTTTTTCCCGGCGACTATTGCGGCGGTTGGTTTTCATTTCGTGGTGATGCGGTGGCTGCGTCAGAAGTGGACGGTCGCCGTCATGATTGCCGCCCTGTTGTCGGTTGCGTTGCTGTTTGGGCTGCGCGGCGTCGTTATGGGTTTGCAGGGTGCGGGGTTCGCTTACGATAGCGGCGAGTTCTGGTGGAGCTTGCTGTGGCTGTACGTGCTGGTGGGCGCTCTGGTGGGCGTGTGGGCTGGCATGGTGCCCTACCCCATGTTGCACTACCAGTTGCGTGTGAGTCCGCACATCCGCGAACTGAAAGGCGCGGGCGACTGGAAGAGTCGTTTTTCGTACAGGCGCGCCCCGTGGGAGGCGATGAACAGGCGCGCACGGTTGAAAGCGCTGAAAGCTGGCGTGGCCGCCGAGAACGGCAGCGTGCCGCTGGGCGTTGAGGAGCCGTTGAGCGATAATCCGTTGTCGCAGACGGATGAGATTGTGGCGCGCACCCCCACTGAGGCCAACCTTGGCATGGTGATGACGGGCGGCTCTGGCGCTGGTAAAACCACCACCTTGAAAAGCATGTTGTACGCGGAAGTGTCTACGGGCAGCGTGAAGCATATCGCCTACATGGACTTGAAGGGCGATAAGGCTTTGGCCGCTGACATTGCCGCCATGTGTAAGGAAAACGGCTACCAGTTCTACCACGTGAGCCAGGGCAGGCTGAACGAGTACGACATTCCGTTGTCGGATGGCATGTGTTCGTATGACCCGTTGGCGACGGGCGGCGTGCAGCGCGCGGGCACCGTGCTGAACTTGCGCGTATGGACCGAGGAGTCCGACAAGTACCGTAGTGACATGCAGGAGTTCTTGAACGCTCTGTTTACACTGTTTGACGCGGTGGACCCGAAGGACGTTCCGCTCATCCGGTGGGAGCGCGGCATGGTGCAGGCTGTGGAGGACGCGTGCAACATTGACGCGTTCCGTCAGCTCGTGGATGCGGCGAAGGGCACGGATGCGTATGAGGCTGGCGCTGGCGTGTATCGTAAGTTGTCGAGGGGCGCTGATTTGGCGGCTCAGGCGAGCGCTGTTGCCGGTAAGATGCGCGCCTTGTCGATGAGTGCGTTCGGTCCACATTTGAGTGCTAACCCGTATGACTATCACATGATTGACATTGCGCGGGATACTGCTGATGACGCTCCTCCGTGCGTGATTTTGTTTACTGTGCCGTCTGGTGCGGATAAGGAGACGGCGCGCACGCTTGGCGCACTGTTTTTCAGTGACATGGCGCGCGTGATGGACCATAGGCAGCGTCATGGCGAGAAGTCGCCGTTGAGCTTGTATTGTGACGAGTTTCAGGAGATTCCTATTACGTTCGTGACGCCATTGTTGGAGAAGGGTCGTAGTGCGGGGTTGCGTACCACGTTGGCCGCTCAGTCGTTCTCTCACATTGTGACGGCTGCTCCCGGTAATGGTGAGGCGTATTTGACGACTGTGTGTGACACGATTAGTTCGTTCCTCGTGTGTTCTGGCGCTGGCGGTGATAGCGCTGAGCGTGTTGCTGGCATTGCTGGTAAGGGTAAGCGTGCGGCGTGGAGGCGGACGAATGACAATCAGACGCACATGTTCTCTCTGAATTTCTTGAACAGGAAGAACCAGAATGTGACGGAGGACGCGTCTGAGGATTGGTTTACGCCGCCCGAGTTGTTTACGCGCTTGGTGTCTCCGAAGCCTGATAACGGGTTTAGGAGTGAGGCCGTGTATTTGGTGAAGGGTGGCGCGCCGGAGGGCGTGGGGTGGCGTGAGCGTCGCCGTCGCCGCCGTGAGGCTGGTTCTACTGGTGGCGTGTGGGTGCGTAAGGTTCGCCTTATTCCACCCGATCAAGTGTTGGGTGATTCGTATAATAAGGCGGCGGCTGACAGGGCGTTGACTGTGAACGTTGCTCGTTTTGATGAGATTCGCGCCGCCGTGGGTGGCACCGCATCATCCCACGTTGTTAACGCCCCATTGGATGCGCCTGCGGGTGGCGGGCAGGCCGGTTCGTCTGGCCGTAAGCGGCGCGGCAAGCGAGGTGGCCGCGCGCATGGCGGCGGTCAGTCCACCAACAATGCGGCGGGCGGTGCTCCCGTGTCGTCTGCCGGTGGTGGCGGTGTAGCTCCTGTGGGTGGCGCGTCGGCTGCTCCCGCTACTGGTGGTGGGCTTCCTGGTACGCGTCCGGCAGGTTCTCGCAGTGGTGCTTCTGTTTCTGTGTTGCCGGGTGTGCCGGTTGGTGGTTTGCCGGGCGTTCCGTCGGCTGCATCTGCCGCTGGTGGCGCTGAGGCTGGCTCTTCCGCGTCTCCCGATGGTGGTGCGGGTTCTGTTTCCTCGGTGTCGCCGGATGGCGGGGGCGCTGGCGGCTCCAACGTCGTCGCTCCGGTTCGTCGCGGTTTGCGCCGGTAACGCCCGGTTGTTGGCTATTGTTTGTTGTTGATTACGTTTTTGCCCGCTCTTTTGTGCGGGTGGCGTTGGTGAAGGGGTTTGTTGATGGGTTTGGGTCGCGGTTTGGGCGCGTCTGGCGACGTGGAGCGCGTGGGCGACGGTGATATTGTCGCCGATAGCGCGCCCGTAGAGGCTTCTGACGCGTTTTCGGTCGCCGAGAGTGTCGATGTTGGGTCTGATGATGTTGGGGACGCTGGTGGCGCTTCTGACGCGCCTGCGGTTGTGTTGTCGCCGGGTGAGCGTCGTCGCCTGAGTAGGGTGGCGCGTAAGAGCGCGAAGTCTGGCGGCGACTTGTCGGATATTGGCGGGTTCGTTGACGGCAAGGGGCGCGTGCGTCCGCTGGATAAGCGGAAGGACCGCCAGCGCGGTTCGCGCGCGATTGCGTGGGTGACGCTTTCCGTGTTGACCGCTGTCGCCGTGGGCTTTGGTGCTTACCTGTGGATGAATAAGCCGTTGACGGAGAGTGACGTGCAGGGCCAGATCGACGCGTCGATTCATGAGACTGGGTTCCCGATGGAGCGCGGCGAGGCGTTTGCGCGCAGGTTCGCTGAGGCGTATGTGACGGCTGACGGGTCGGAGACAAGCGAGAAGGCGCTGTCGTATTTCTACACGGGAACGTTGGGTAAGTCTGCGAGCATGACGGGTGCATCGCTATCGAGGCCGAAGGGTGGCTCGTATCGTCTTGTTGGTGACGTGAACATTTGAGGTGTTGCCGCGCACCGCCGATGTGAGTGTCTATAAGGTTCAGATGCTTGTGGTTGACCAGCAGGCGGACGGCGAGGGTGCGGCTACTGTTAATCCGTCGCCGCATTGGTTGGCGTTGGAGGTGAGCGTTTATTACGACAAGGCAAAAGACATGTTGATGATTCCGTCTAATTCGCCGTCCCTGATTCCGGCTCCGGCTGTTGGCGCTTCCGCTGACGCTCCTGCGTACACTGACCCTGGTACTGGTCAGGCGTATTCGGGCGGCGAGGAGACGGCGCTTCGTGGCGCTGTGTTTGGGTTCTTGGATGCTTACGGTAAGGCGTCTCCGGGTAATCACACGCTGCTCGATCAGTATGTGTCGCCTGGCGCTGACGTGAGTATTTTTAATGGGTTTAATGGCGAGTTTGAGGTTGCTGGTGGCGCTGAGTCGAGCGTGAATGTTCGTCTGATTCAGGGCGAGGATGCGTCGCATGTTCGCGCGTTGGTGTCGGTGAAGTGGTCGCAGGTATCTCCTGGTGCTTCGCCCTCTTCTTCTCGCGGTTCCGGGTCGGGTTCGTCCACTGGTTCTGCGTCCTCCTCGGCTTCTTCTCCGTCTGGCGCTGCCGGTGCGTCTGGTTACGCGTTTGAGTCGCAGTATGTGGTGGCTCTCGTGAAGGATGGGTCGCGTTGGGCGGTGGAGAGGTTTGAGCCGTTCAGGTTGAATCCGGCGGTTTCGTGAGCTTTTTGTTCGCGGTTTTTGGTTCCGTCCGCTATTGGGTGGTTGTCTGACAATCTTTTCTTGTGGAGGTTTTTATGTTGTCGAGTGTTGCGTCGAGCGTCTTGTACCGTGCCGACATTATTGAGAGTACGGCGACGAATGTTACGTCGAAGGGCATGTTGATTTTCTACGCTGCTCTTGTCCTTGTGTTCCTCGTGTGGGCCGGTAAGGCTCTGTGGAGTGGCGCTAAGGAGGGTTCGTGGAAGAGCGCTCTCACTAAGACGATTGGCGGTTTCGTTGCCGTCATCTTGATCGGTGGCGCGGCCATGTGGTTGCATAACACTGGCGGTGAGGGTGCGAGCCGCGAGGGTACGAGTGTGGTGAAGGGCATCACCGGCCAGTAGGTCACGTGCGGCTGGGGGGTGTGGGGTTCCTCGTGTTGTTGGGGTTCCCCGCGCCCCCGTTTGTGGCTCACTGTTTCGTGGTTTTCTTGTTGTGGCGCGCCCTTTACTGTTGGCGCGCGTGTTGAAGGGATTGTTGTTGTGAAGTTCGAGATTCCGGCCAGGGGCTTGTCTGGGAACCTTATTTTTACGGGGTCTAGCGTGTGGGCACTGTATAGCCTGTCTTTGCATCCTTACGATTTCATGTCGTGGGGTGCTCGCGCGTCTATTGGCGCACAGTTGTCGAACGCGTTTGCGGCTATGGGGTCGGAGTCGTCGGAGAGCCGCGAGTTTTTCGTGTCATCGGTCGTGCTGCCGATGAATTTGGACTTGTGGGCGAAGCAGGTGATCGCACACAACAGTGAATACAATGACGATAACAGTGATTTCCTTGACCTGGTGTCCGACCAGTACGCGACACTCGCGTACAATGGTGCTCGCGCTCGCCGCTCCTACTTGTGCGTGAAGCTGGGTAACAGGCGTTCGTTTGGCGCGGCTTTCGCGGGCGTTCGCGGCGTGCGCGAGGCGTGGCATCGTTTCGCTGGCCTGTTTGGCCCAGTGGAGGAGGTGACGAGCGAGGAGGAGCGCGTGTGGCGCGCGAAAGAGGACGCGTTGCACGCGGTTGTTTCTACGGGCGCGTTGGGTGCGGAGCGCGTGAAGGGAGCGTTTGAGACTGTAGCCTACATGAATGCTGTGTTGTCGCCTGAGTTGCCGTTGCCGCCGTTGGAGGATGAGGGCGCTCAGCGTGTGGGGCGCGGCGAGATTGTGGAGCTTGTTGACGAGTTCATGGTGGTGAATCGCCCTCGTAGTGTGGAAGTGCGCCGCTGGTATGATGGCGTGGAGCGTTCAGGTTTCATGTCGTCACTTGTTGTGAGCGGGTTGCCTCGCCATAGCGTGTATCCCGATCAGCCTCCGGTGTTGTATGTTCCGTCATTGGCTGGCGAGGACTATTCGACGTTTGGGTTTCCGGCTTGTCCCGTCCGCTGAGGTGAAGCGTAAGGTTCGCCGTAAGAAGGCAGACCAGGTGGATGAGGCTAAGGAGCTGAGTAAGGTGAGCGCGGCTGGCATGGAGGCGCGCGCGTCTGACGCTGGTTTGGATGACTCTTTGGCCGATTTGTCGATGGCGGAAAGTGTGATCGCTGAGGACGAGTCGCGCCCGTGGCTTGTTGGCTCGTTCGTTGTGGCTGTTACGGCCGAGAGTGAGGACGAGTTGGTGCGTCGCGTGAACGAGCTGCGCCAGGTGTATGACAATACGGGGGTTCGTGTGATTGTGCCGATGGGTTCTCAGGCTTCCTTGCTGCGCGAGATGTTGCCGGGTGGAGGTCATAAGTTGACGGACTACGATCAGACGATGACGGTTGAGGGCGTAGGCGTATGTGGCGTGAATTTTGGTAGTTCTGCTGGCGACCCGGTAAGGGGCGCGTTGCCGTGACGCTGTTTTGGTTTGTTTTTACTTGCGTGTCTCTTGTTGCGTGTGTTGTTGTTGGCCGTTTTTGGGGAAGGTCGGCTCTCGCCGCTTGTGTAGTGGCGATTGTTATTCTCGCACTCTGCGCCTTGGTGGCGCTCCATGTTGTCGATGACGGGGGTGTCAATGTTTTACCACTGCGCCCTGGTGACATGTTCACTTATGGCGTTCAGTGAGTGCGCGCCTAGAGGTCTCTCTCGCATTTTATTCGCCGTCTGCCGCGTGTTTTCGCGTGGTGGGCGGCGTTTTGCTTGGCGTAGTGTGTGTATGGTAGGGTTGCTATTGCTGTAGTAGTTTGCCTGCGTTTGTATGGAGGTTGTTGTGGCGGCGAAGGGTAAGAAGAAGGGGGCGCTCGTCTGGCGGCGGCTTGTTTGCTGGTGTGTCGTCTGCTGTCAGGCTTGGCGTGGCGTTGCTCCTGTTGGCGGCGCTTGCACTGTCGTTGGCGAGGAGTGTTCACGCGCATGGCGGTGTTGGCGGGTATTTCCGGTACCTGTCGGAGACGGGTAAGAGCTGGTCGGCTTCCGCTCTGTGTACAATGCAGGGCGGTAGCGTGAATGAGTGCTGGGATGCTCCGCGCGTGTCTCCCCCTAGCTCTGTTGCATCTGGTAATGATTCGGGTTCTGGCTCGTCCTCGTCGTCTGATTCCAATTCTGGCTCCTCTAGTGCTAGTGGCGGCTCTGGCTCGCCGTCCGCGTCCGCCGCTCCCGGTTCTGGTTCTCGTGAGGATTGGCTGCGCCGATTGGACGCGCTGCCCTCTGGTGAGGCTGACACGTCTGTCCCGTACAACCGCAAGGACTACAAGCACTGGATTTCGATTCAGGGGGGCGTGCGATACGCGTGAGACGGCGCTTGTGCGCGACGGCTCTGACGTTGTGACTGACCCGTCCACGTGCAAGGTCACGTCCGGCTCGTGGGTGGACCCGTATAGTGGTGAGACTTTCACGGACGCGAAGAAGATGGACATTGACCACCTTATCCCGCTACAGTACGCGCATCAGCATGGCGGAGCGTCGTGGGACGCCGCGAAGAAGCAGGCGTATGCGAACGATTTGGACACGGTTCTGTTGACTGTTTCTGCGCGCGAGAATAGGTCGAAGGGCGCGGCTGGCCCTGGCGAGTATATGCCGCCGTTGAAGTCGTATCGTTGTGAGTATTCTCAGCGTTGGGTTGCCGTCTCGGAGAAGTACGGTTTGACGGTGGGGAAGGCTGATCGTCAGGCTCTTAACAGTGGTTTGTCGTCGTGCCAGTAGTGGCGACTGTGTTTACGGTGTGGTGATCGCCCGTCCCGCGTTTGCGCTTGTTTCCGTGTGGTTACAGGTGTTTTCGCGGGGCGGGTTGTTCGCCTAGTTTCGGTGTGTTTCTTGTCGGCTATTTGATGGTTAATGTGTAATGCCTCGCGCTTCCGACGCTAGGTTGGCGTGCGTAGTGTGGTGTCGTTTCTTGTGGGTGGAGGTTCTTTCGTGTTTGTAAGCGTTTCTCGCGGCTTTATTGGCCGCTCGTGGGCACCGAGGTTGGCGGCTGTATTTGCCGTCCTGTCGGTGGCGCTCACGGGGTTCCTTGGCGCAATGCTGGGCGCTTCACACGGCGCTGCCTCCCACAGTGCCGCTGGCGGCTTGTGGTCCGACAGTGGCGTTGTCGCGTCCGCTGACGGCGGCGGCTTGTGCTCTGGCATGGGCTATAACATGCAGCGTGCGGCGGCGTGGGATAGTCCCGGCGGTTTCGAGAATGATACGGCTAAGCGTCGAGTGCTCAGTGTGGAAGATTTGGCCGCCAACGGGACCAAATTCATGCTGTTTTACGGCACGGGCAAGGTCGATAACAGTTCCGGCTTGAACTTTGTCGCCGATAACGAGGTAGAGTTCCCAGAAGCCGACCACGTGGACAAGGCGAAAGCCGACGAAGTACGCAAAGCGCTGGGTACGGGCGGGTGCGTAACCACAGGTGTCGGCATGGCGGCGGCGAACGCTGTCCTGAACCTCAACACGATGGTGCTGGGGTTGGGTAAGTATGTGACCGTGAGCGCTTTCAACAGTCAGCTCATCTGTAAGGATGGGAACAGTAAGAACTGCATTGACCTCGTGTCCGTGATTGGTGGCAAGTCTGACACCTCCCGCGACAAGGGTATTATCGGCGTGTTGACTCAGGGCGTGTACATGCCGCTGTTGGTGATGGCTGTCATTATTGCGCTCGCGTTGGCGGCGTGGAAGATCATCCACGGTCAGATCATGGCTGCGCTCCGTGAAGCGGTCGTGGCTGTCGTGGCCGCGATTTTGGGCGCTGGTATTTTGGCGTTCCCGCACACGTTCGCGTCCGCCCCACTGTGGGTGATGGGTGAAGTGGGCGGTATTGTCGCTAACGCTGTGAACGGTGGCGGACCTAACGCTACCAGTAGTGAGAGCGCGTGCGTCGCGTCCGCTGACGGTGAGACGGGCGGTTCCCTGGCGATTAGTGGTGTAACGTGTACGATGTGGAAGGCTTTTGTCGCTAACCCTGTTGCGATTCAGACTTTCGGCCTGCCGTTCGATGAGCTGGACACGAAGGAAGGCGATTTTGCTGCGCGCCTGAAAGAGAAGGGGTTTACGGGGGATGAGTTCTGTGTGCCGAAGAACACGATTGGCGCGTTGAAAGACTCATACGGTAAGGCGCTCGCCATGAATGGCGGCGGCAGCGACAAAGTGTGTAACTTGTACGCGTATGCTGCTATGTTGCGCACGAACATTGATGACGGTTCGGGCGAGTATGACGCGTCTAAAATCTACTCTGACCCGAGGTGGGGGCGCGTTGTTGGTGCCGCTCAGGCGAGCGACGTGACGTGGCTATCGTTCACGTCTCAGGCTGGCGCACTGTCTGCGCCAATGATGGCTGGCGGCATGTTGGTGACCAGTATCCTCGCTAACATTGTGTTCTTTGTGACTGGCATCTGGGCACTCGTCTACTATTTCCAGGCTATCGTCGTGGTGGCGTTCGCCCCGTTCTTCCTCCTGCTGGCGATTTCTGAGAGGACGCGCAAGTATTTCTTCGGCTGGCTACAGCAGATTCTTGGTAGCGTGTTGAAGTTCCTCGTCAGTGAGGTGTTCCTCATTATCTCTGTCCTCGTGTACGGTGGCGCGTTGCAAACGCTTCCAACCCGGCGACGGCGACGCTCGTTGTGATCGTGTTGACCGTTCTTCTGGTCTTGTACCGTAAGGAAGTGATCGGCATGTTTGGTCGCGTCGAGATGGGTGGTAAGGAGATGAGCAGCCGCGCGGTGCAGGCGGCGTCGAAGTTCTTGGGCGACAACCGCCGTCGGGCTGTTGCTTACGGTACGGCGGCCGTGGGTGGCGCTGTGGGTGGCGCTATTGCTGCCGGTAAGGGCGAGCGCGGCGCAGCCATGTGGGAGGGCTTGAAGGAAGGCTCTCTGCGGCAGGCGTCCAGGAGTACGGGCCTTATTGGTCACACTGCGCGTCAGGTTAACGCGATTGACGGCCGCAACAAGAAGGACTTGCAGCTCGCCGAGCGTGACGTGAAGAACCAGCTGAACGCGATGCGCAACCAGGATGCCGCAACAAGCGGCGTGGCGCAGAACGCGAAGCAGAACCTTGACAGGGTGTCCGAGCGTGTCGCGGACGCTAAGCGCAACTACAACGCGTTCGAGTCCGATAGCGTGAAGCGCTCACACTTGATCGACGAAGGCGAGAACAGCACTCGCAGGCGCGTGGAAAAGCAGCTACAGGACATTGCTGAGCGGAAGAAGAACGCAACCAGTGAAGCGGACGTGGACGCGTTGAACCGCGCGGAAGCACGCGCGAACATGCACCTGTCTGTCACTGAGGCCGTGTTCAAGGAAGCGAAAGCTGACGGCCTGGAAGCTGACGCTGTGTACGCTCGTAGCATCGGCGACGAGAAGGCCGCGTCCGAGTTCGAGAAGCAGGCGCAGGCGCTACGTGACGAGGCCGGTAAGCTACGCGAGAAGGCGCACGTGCTCTCTGACGGCGACAACCGCGCGTTCCAGGAGTCGATGGCTGAGGCGAAGAACCGCGTGGAGTCCATCAACGAGGCGGTCGGTAACGATGCTGTCACAAGCGCAAGCGGAGCGACGGAGACGGTGGAGACGGTGCGCGGCGGCGACCAGTTGATCGCTGACGCTCAGGCCGAGTATGAGGCTGCGTCGGCTGAGAAAGCGGCGACCGAGATTCACGTGAGCGAATTGAAGCGTCAGATTCAGGCGATTGACAAGGCTCAAAAGCAGACTGGCTCCCGTTTGCTCACGTCCGAGCTGCGTGACGTTGAGCGACAAAGGACGCGTCGGATGCTGTTATTGAGCAGGCGCACGCTGACGCTAAACGCGGCGTAACCCCGATTGGCCGAGACGCGGCAGCGGACGTGAAGAAGTTGGATGACAGTGCCGCGCATGACGTGGCGGGCGGCGACGCGAGGTGACAAGCATGGAAGAAGAATTGGAAGAAGGTAAGATCGCTAACGGTGCGCCCGACGTTGAGGCGCAGGGCGGGGGGAGCTGCGACAGAAGAGGGCGGCTCCCCCGCTGGGGGTGTTGACGCGTCCATTTCTGGCATGTTGAAGGGCGCGGTCACCTCCCGGTCACCGCAGTGGGCACAGAAGGCGGCGCAGACCGCTCAGCGCGTCCGTAACGCTGCGCACGCCGTGCAGGCGGCGGTCAGTAATTTCTTTGGCGCAATCACTAACCCGGCAACATGGATTGGTGTCGCCGCCGTCGTGGTCACTCTCGCACTGTTGAATCATGCGGGCGTGTTCAGCTCTCTCATCGGCAAGGATAACCTGGATGAGTGCGTGGGCGGCACGGGCGGCGCGTCCTCAGCTATCAACATTCCAGCCGGGGGAGCGAACGACCCCGAGTCGTACAAGGCTGCGACCGACAGCATCATGGCGTGGCTGATGACCACCGGGTTTACCCCGAACGGCGGTAAGCCCATGAGCAAAGAGCAGGCAGCAGGTTTCGTCTCCAACCTACAGATGGAGACCAGCAACTATGACCCGACGCTCGTTCAGGGCGGCGCGGACCTATCCTCATACAGTAATGATCAGATCATCGCCTACGCGAACAGTCAGGGCAGCGGCGGAGGCGCTGTCGGCATCTTCCAGTTGCGTGGCTCTAGCCTGGCTGGGTTGGGCGAGTACGCGAACAGCGCGGGCAAGAAGTGGAGTGACGCTGACGCCCAGTTCGAGTACGTGAAAACCGTGCTGGACACTGGCAGGGGTTTCGCCGGGGACATGAGCCGGTTCTGGCAGGCGGGACACGACGTGCGCTACTACGCGTCCACGTCAAACCGTAGTTTTGAGGGTTCGTGCCGCCTCGTATCTGACGATGACACGACTGGCTGCGCTGAGGGCGGCGGCAACTGGCGCGCGAAGGGCGAGGAGCAGTACCAGAAGGCTCAGGCCGCGTTTGATGGGTTCACTGGCGCTGGCCGCACGGTTGGCGGCTCGTGCGTGAGCAAGGGCGGTTCCGCTGACCTGTCGAGCACCGTCGCGTTGGCCGTGTCTGCCGTGTGGCCTCCCGCCCAGCACCAGCAGGCGGTGTGCGGTAATGACCCGTCGGGTGCGTGCGCGAAGCCCGAGTACAAGGATATTCGCGCCAAGCTCGCGGAAAAGGGGTACACGTGGCCGAACTATGCGGACTGTGGCATGTTTGTGGCGACAATGGTTATCCCCACGTTGGATAAAGAGTTCCCGCAGGCTGGCACTGCCGTCCAGTACCCGTACATGATGGAGCACTCGGATAAGTGGAAGCCGTACTACTCGAAGAGTGAGGCTCAGCCGGGCGACGTGTGGATTACGAAGCCGGGCGAGATGGGGCACGTCGTGCTGTGGGTTGGTCAGCAGGAGGACGGCGCGTCGTACACGGCGGAGGCGTCGTGGGATAGCCATTCTGGTAAGTTGCAGCCTGACCGTTTCAATGATAGTCTCGTTGACGAAATGGGCAGGCAGTACGTGGGGTTCCACTTTGTCGGCACCCCCGACCCCGCCCTGTGAGTCGATAGCGTGAAAGCAGGCCGCACACCGCCCCTCGTTTCTCGAAAGAGCTGGGGCGTGGCGCGGCTGGTTAGGTGAGAAGAATGAGTAATCCCGAGAAGAAGTCGGTGAGCGTTGGCGGTCGGCGCGGCGTGTCTCCCGCACGCGCGGGCGTGACGGTCGCGGCCGTGATCGCCGTGGCGGCTGCGACCGTGTTTGCCGTGTCGCATTTCTTGTCTGGTAGTGGCGGTGACCCGCTTGCGTCGCAGTCGCGTCCGTTGACGGCGGCTGAGAAGGGCGAGGCGGAGGCCGCTGTTGTCAGTCTCGTTCAGGGCGGCGGCACGTTCGGCTACAATACGCCTGACGGCGGGGAGACGCTTAACGGTTGGCGTGAACTGTCACTGCTGGAAGCGCCGCCATCTGACGTGTTCCGTTCCCGCTCTGACGCGTATTTGGGTGTGCGTGACCGCATTAGCACGTCGAGCACCTACTACTATGACGCGTCGAGCGTCAACGTGGAGCGATAAGGCCGAGGTTCTGTCGCTCGCGTCGTGGAGTGCGAACGGTGTGAGCGCGTCCGCAGGCGACGAGGGCGTGTTCCGGCAGGTGAACGGCTCTCCCGTGTTGTCGGTGACAGTGAAGGCGCGGTGGGAGAGCGTGCAGCGTGTGCGTACTCTCCCAAGCGAGGACGGGTGGGGTCTGCTGGTGCGTGAAGCGTCTTACCCGGTGGATGCGACGTTTACGATGGTGAATGAGAATGGCGCGTGGCGCATGTTGACGGTGGAGGGCGTGTCTCCCACGATTGTGGAGTCGTTCACGTACCCTAACCCGGATGCGCGCGCCATCCAGTCTCAGTATGGCGAGTTCAGGGAGGTCCAACAGTGAGCGGCACGTTGTGGAATGGTGGTCACCGTGAAACAGGCGATGGCGACGAGAGCGTTGCTGACGGCCTCGTGGATGCGTATGAGGTTTTGTCGTCTGGCGGTGTTGATTCTGTGGACGATGGGCGCGTCGAGTGGCTTGTGGAGGGCTTGTACGATGAGAGTGGGGAGCTTGTGTCTCGTCCCGTCTTGTTGGTGGATAAGCCTGTTCTCGTGTTGCGTGCGGATGATAGTTCTGAGGCGCGGTTTACTGTGACTCGCCAGTTGGCGGACCAGTTGGGTCTTGTGTTTGCTGATTGTTCGCGGGCGTTCCGTGGCGCGCCTACCGTTCGTGGCGGGTTGCTGCGCTTGCGTGAGGTGGATGAGCGTCCGCTGTCTGTGCGGGTGCGCGAGTTTTTCCGTGTGCGGCCGTTGCGCGCCTATGGTGGCGTGGTGTGTGGCGTGCTTCTCCTGGCGTTGTTTGCGCGTATTCTTGTGTCGGCCATGTGACAGTGCGCCACCGGGAAACGCGTGGTGTTGTTCTGTTGTCGGGGTGAGCGGCGCGTGCTGCTCGCCCCGCCATATTGTCACCCCACCTGTTGCCTCATGTGTTTGGTGAGCTTTTGTCTCCCCGCGTCGGCGCATTGTATAGTTTCCCCATGAGGGATTTTATGTTGTGTGCCACCTGCGCGCGTCTGAGTGTTGGCGCGCTTGGCGTTGGCGGTTGTTCTGTTTCTGCGCGCCCACTACTGGGCGGCGCTACTATCGGTGGGAGTTTTGTCCGTGGAGAATACACGCAAGAGCGCCAGTAAGACGCTGAGCGATGTGGAGGCTCGCGGCCTGCGTGACCTCATTGTGGCGGGGGATGCTGCCGCTGAGCGTTTGCGCGCCGTGGACGCTATGCCCGTGCCTACTGTTCAGGCGGAGCGTTTGGAACGCCGCCGAGAGCGTGAGACTCTGGTGTTGGCTGTTCAGGCGGGCGAGGACGCGACGGCGCGTATGATGGAGAGTGTGCGGGCGTTTTCTTTTAAGACGGCGCGCCGGTTAACTATCCCCGTGTTTTGTCGTCACCTGTTGGATGTTGATTCTCTCGCTGGGCGTGGCTTGCTGGCGGCGCTTGATGCGGCGCGCAAGTGGGAGCCTGAGCTTGGCTCGTGGTCGCAGTACGCGTGTGGCCGCGTCCACGCGTATATGCTGGTGGAGTTGAAGGCGGCGATTGCTTCCGCGTTGAATGTTCCTGTTATGCGGGCGTTTGATTACGCTCGCGCCGTGTCTGCTGTGAATGGTGGCGCGGATGTGAGTGCTGTTGCTGCTGGTCTTGATGTGCCGGTGGGCGTGTTAGTGGGCGTGCTGGGGCATTCTATTCCGGCGGTGGACGTTGACTGTGAACCTGCCGTATTGGCGGCTGGCGGTAGTGTTGCTTGTGATGGCGGCGTGAGCGCTGTGGATGTGCGTTCTTCCCGTGACGTGTTGGGGTTTTCTGCCGTAGAGTGGGAGGCGGTGTGTTCGTTGGCGGCTGGTGAGCCTGCGTCGATGAGCGCGGTTGGTCGGTCGCGGTCGGCTGTTCTTCGTGGTTTGCGTGATCGCGGCATGATCGCGTAACATACATGTAACTGTAGTGTTTGCAGCTACCATGTTGCCCGCGTGCGTGGGCTGGTTTGGTTGACTGTGGAAGATGGAGAGGTGTTTCCGTGTTGTTTAGTGATGTTGAGCGCGGCTCGTCTGCCGTGAGCGCCCCGGCTGGCGTGTTGCGGGTGGGGTTTGCTCGCGGCGTGAGTGAGCGTGAGGTGCGCGACGCGTGCGCTGAGGCGTTTAATCGTGAGGGCGTGGCGTTTTCTGTGGAGGAGGAGAACGGACAGTTGTGCGTGTATGTTCCCGCTCCCGCGTATGGCGTGTTGGCTGATGATGGCGTGTTGGGTGCGGTTGATTGGCTGGTGCGTGAGCGCGCGGACTTGCAGCCGTCGGCGCGCATTTATGGGGGTGTGCAGCTATGACTGGCGGCGGTTTTGACCCTGGGAAGGCCAGGTACACGCGCTCGTCGATGATGAGCATGTCTCCTGACGCTCGTCTGGACGCATTGTATAGTGACGGCATGTGGTATGACGAGAAGAAGGCTCGTCAACTGGTGAACGTGTCCGAGGAAGAGTACGCGCGGTGGCTTGCCGGTAAGCTCAAGTCTCATAGTATTGTCGCCTCGCATACGGGGGCGGTCACGTACAGGTTTAACATGGAGCAGGTGCAAGAGTGGCACGACCGATACAACATGCCTTTGGACGCTGGATTGTTTGAGGGTATTTACCCGGCTCGCGTGTGGGATGACATGACGGAGACTGAGGGGTTTATTGCCGCCCCGTTGCGTGAGGTGTGCGTAGTGACGTTCACGTGCAACGAGGGTAAGGCTAAAGAGATTGCGAAAACGTGTCGCGGCGTGGGCGTGGTGAAGCCCGGAGAACGCGCAGACCAGTGGCGGCTCCTGTGCGGGTCTGAGTCTTACGGAGCGCAGATTGTGGCCGCTGTTTTGGGCGAGTCTCTGGATAGTGAGGGCGAGTCTGCGCGCGTGCGCAGGTCGTCCATGTGGCGCAGGGATATGCGCGATTTCTCCCGAGTTCACGCTCGGTATGTTTGACGTGTACGAGAAGTTCGCTCGGTCGCGTCTCGCCCCTCACATGGATAGCTTGCGTATTTTCCTCACCGACAAGGGGGACGTTGATGCGAAGGTCATTGAGTGGATTATTGGCGCGATTGAGCGCTTCAATGAGATGGCGTCCGTGCCTTTTAGCGGATACTTGGATAACATTTTGCACAGGTGGCCTTACGACGTTGCTGAGAAGTATTTGGGGAAGCGCCTCGCCGATTTCCAGAAGAACCGCGCTGTCGCGTTGAAGAAGATCAAGAAGCGTGAGGGCGACAACACGTACATCGCGTCCGTGAGCGAGATTGCCGACGAAATGGGCATCCCGTTGGATGAGTATTTGACGTTGGAGGGCGAGCACAAGTCGTGGCTTGCCGATAAGAACGCGCGCACACTCACGTGGGGTGAGAGTGGCGAGGAGAAGGAGAGCGTCGGCCTTGTTGGCGCGCATCCCGGTTCTGCGACGTTGGATGCTGAGCATGAGGGCGACGCGAGGTTGACAGCTAACTTGTTCCAGGCGTGGCGTGAGAGCGGCGACTCGGATAGTCTGATTCGTGCTCTCGTGTTCGCCGGGTCTGATGGTGTTTCTGACGGGTTTGACCCGTCTGAGTTGGGCGCTGAGTTTGTTGCCGCGTTGGCGCGCGCGTGCGGCATGGAGGAGTAAGAATCACGGTGTCACGTAAGAGGAAGAAGCGGGCCGCGCGGGGCAACAACACTGGTGTCGCGCCTGACATTGCGGGGAAGCACAGCGCCGCAACTGGCGTGCGTCGTATCCGGGAGCGTGCGCCGCGCCGTCTCCTGACGCGCGCGTTGACCGTGTTGGGGTGGCTCGTGAGCGCCCTCGCCGTGGCATTGTGTGCCGCTGTGTGGTGGGTGTGCGCGCGTTTGGAGCTGCTGTTCACGGCTGCTGGCGTGCGTGAACTCGCCAATCTTGGCGCTGACGGCGCTCGCGAGCGCCTGGCGAGCGTGCAGTTGGAGGCGTTGACGCCGTTTGTTGCCTTGTATGGGTGGCGTTATGTGGCTGTCGCCGTTATCTTGTCGGCGGGGTTTGGCGTGGGGTTCGCTCTTTTGTGGTTGGGTCGCGCACGGTGAGGTTTTGGCGCTCGTCGTCTGCTCGTGTTATTGTGTGACCTGTTGGGCGCGCGTGAGCGGCGCTGGTATTGATTGAGTTGCTAGAGTGTTGAGGAGCTGACGTTGGGTAAGCGCGGTTTGACTATTTTCGGGCTTGTGGCGGCCGTCGCCGTGGTCGCGGCCATTGTTGTAGCATTGTTGAACGGTGTCCCCGGTTCCACCAGTGGCGGCGATTCTACTGCCGGTCAAAGTGGCGCGCCCGTGGTGGAGGCGACGGACAGTGAGGCGGCTGTGAACGCCGCCACTGCGCTGGCAGAGGCGTTGTCTGCCGCTAACAGTGGAAGCGATAAGGGCGACGCGGCTTCTCGCATGTATCGCGTGAGCGAGGGTGACCTTACTGTGTTGGATGCGGCGGGGTTGGACTCTCACACTCGGCTTTCTGGCGGGTTTGTTGAGTCGGCGGGTCTTGCTGGCGCGTACCAGTATGCGATGATCGCTCTCGCCGCTCAGGTGCAGCCTGACGGCGGCGCTGTCGCGGCACCGTCAGCAACCGGCGTTGGCGGCGTGTATGTTGACCGAGCTGCTGGGATTGCTTACGTTCCGTTGTCTACTTTCAGCGGGAGTGCACCGGCTATGAGCGTGTTGATGGTTCGTGTTGACAGCCAGTGGCTCGTGGAGCCGTATGGCGTGTTGGATGACATTCGCTTGTCGAACACTGTCCAGGATGCAGCGCGCGGCCAGCAAGGGGATGCGGCGCAGTCTGGGAATTGAGCGCCGAGTTTCTTCCTGATTGCGGCGTTTTTGTCGATTTTCTTATTTGTTTGTGTGAGTGTTAAGGGGTTTGTGTGAGTTTCGGTGACGGCCAGTCGAACGTTGACGTGTGGGGGCGCGGCCTCCTGTCGTGTGTTCTGCGTGACCCATCAGCGTTTGATAGTATCGTGGACTATCCGGTGTCTGCGTCTGATTTCCGCGACCCCGCTTTGGGTTACGTGTGGGGGCTGTATGTGGACGCTCACGCGCACGGTCAGCCGACAGGCGTGAATGACCTGTTGGCCGCGTCCCTGGGTGACCCCGACGCCGCCAAGTATAACCTACAGCCGCTTGTGAATGGCTTGTACGATGATGTGATGGCGACGGTGAAGGGCACGGCGCGGTCGTATGCGCGCGGCCTGCGTCAAACCGCTGACGTGCGCGCCGCCGTTGACGCGATGCAGGACGCGACGCGTAGCTCACGTCCGGTGAGGACACGGGGCGCGTGTTGGAGTCCGCGCGTGAGACGTTGGAAAACGTTTCTGCCAGGTCGTCTACGACCGCCACCATGAAGTCGTTTGACGATTTGGGCAACGTGATGTTGGGTAAGACGCTGGATGAGAACTGGGAGGCGTGGCAGAGCGGCGGCGCTCGCGGCATCCCCTACCCTTACAAGACTTTCACGGATGCCACGGGCGGCATCATGCCAGGTATGTTGGTTCTTGTCGGCGCTGAAACGGGTGTCGGCAAAACCGTGTACGCGGTGGACTCTATCGTGGCGGCTGTGCGTGGCGGTTTGACCGTTTACATGAAGGCGTATGAGATGAGCGCCGAGGAACTGTGGGTGCGTATTTTCTCGTGCTGGACTGGTATTCCGATGCGCGAGATTGAGGGCGATTGTTCTGCGGAGCGCCTGGCGGAGATTAAGGACGCGCAAGAACGCATGTTGCGTGAGCGCGCCGAGTGCGGCGGTCAACTGTTCATTAACGCTGACCCTAACGGTGGCGTGGATACAATTGCGCGCGATTGCCGCCGACTGTTGCAGGGCGACAGCGGTCTTGATCTTGTGATCGTTGACTACCTGGGTATTGTTCCGTCGTTCGAGTCGAAGAAGGACGTGGATAAGTACGGTGCCATTACGACGAACTTGAAGCGCCTTGGTCAGACGATCAAGGTTCCGTTTATCCTGCTCGCCCAGTTGAAGCGCGGCTCGTCTGACGCGGATAGCGACGGCGACGGTGGTACGGGTAAGCGCCAGCCAACCCACAATGACTTGTATGGTTCTGCAAAACCCGGCTACGATTCGGACATTGTGATTACGATGATGCGTGAGGAGAGTGTGGATAACACGATTGGTGACACGATCATGGTGATTACAAAGAGTCGCCGCGCGGGGGCGGGCGCTCGCGCGAGGTGTATTAGTGCGTTGCATTGTTCGCATTTGATTGATCGCGCGTCTGAGATCGCTCCCGTGATGAGTAGCGCCCCGTCTGACGAGGACATTGAGTACATTACTGGCTTGTCTGAGGAGGAGGGCAGACGTTTGGAGAACGTGTACGGCGTGGATAGCGATGAGCCGACGGGCGCGTCGTTTGATGAACGTCTGCATGGATTGTCAGATGGTGATTCTGGGGAGTTCGGCTACGCGGTGGGCGATTACTCTACGGATGGTGGCGCGGATGATTTCGGTCCGTGGGATGACGGGTTGGATGGTGGCACTGTCGCGTGGGATGATGACGGCGGCGCGTTCTAGCGTCAGCGCGTCGTGAGGCGCGTTGCTTGTTTTGTGGCTTGGCGGGCTGGGTGTTGTAAGGTTTTGGCATCCGGCCCGCCGCTATGATAGTGTCGTATCTATGGAAGAACGAGGCGGCGCAACTACGCCGTCTTGGTTGTGAGCGAATGGGAGAGCTTGTGAAGCGCACGCCTGAGAAGAAAAAGAGGTCTCGTCGCGGTCGGCGCGTGAACTGGTCGGATGAGCTGATGACGTTCGGTCTGCTGGATGACGTGTCGGCGTTGTCTGGCTTGCCTGCGGGTAGCGACGCGTGGATGCGTGAGCGTTTTCGTGACAACGAGGACGGGTGGGTTGATTGTTTTGCGAGCGCCTACATGCGCGGCGTTGACCCGGTTGCGTCGTATAGGGAGTATTTCTACGTGTATGACGTGGCGATTGCCATGAGTATCGTTAAGCGCCTTTCCGTTTGCTTGTCGTGGATGGTGGGGAGTGTTCGACGGCTGAGTTTGTGGACGCTGTGGGGCGCGTGTTTCAGAAGGGCGCTACTATGAGTGAGCGTCTTGTCCGTATCGAGTTGCGTGAGGGTGGTTTGCTGTGAGTCGTGAGTATGATCGTGAGGACGCGAGTTTCGAGGACTTGTTGGACCCGTATGTTCCAGCTAAGCGGAACCGTGTGAACCTGGATGGTATCGTTCAAGGCGAGCGGGGGGAGCGCAGAGTCGTATCGTCAATCGACGAAGGGGCTGATGCTTTCAACCATCCGTAAAAACTTGAAGGATTGGGACAGTGAGGCTCGCGGCGTGTGGAAGGGCGCGAACCTTGACGACTTGATCGCGCGCGCCGAAAAAGCGGAGGAAGGCGACCCCGCCTCTAATTTGGACGAGGAAAGTTTGCGCGCATTGCGTAGCGCCGTTCGTTCTCACGTCCGTGAAGGGAAGCCACTGCACGTGTGGCTGAGCGGACCGGAAGGGTGCGGGAAAACATATGTGGCGCGCGCCGTGTTGCGTGAGTTCATCATGATGGGTGCCTCTAGTTTGCAGGGTACGTTGGCGCTGCGCGCGAACGAGTTTCTTTCCCTCCCGTCCGAGGGGTTTGACGGTAAGAAGCGTATGGGTGCCGCTATGCGTCGTCTGATGCGCGGCCAGTACAAGACTGTCTTGCTGGATGGTGTTCCTTTCACTGCGCGCAACACTCTCTCATCGCACATGGGGGACGCTCTCTACGCGTTCTTGGACGCGTTGGAGTCCGGTGCCGACTACTCGGTTATCACGTCCGTGAGCCGCGTTGACCGTGTGACGTTGATCGGTGGTAAGAAGGATGCGCGTCTGGTGCGTCTCCATTCTGCGCCGCATGGCATGTCTGTTGATTTTGGTTCCCGACAGTCCGCTACTGCTGACGAGTCGCCGACGGTTGGTGAGTCTCAGCGTGATTCTGACGCGTTTACGCGCGGCTTGTTCGGCTAGAGAAAGAACGTATTGTGAGTGTTTTCGGTAAAAAGCGTGATGATTCTGCGTCGAAGTGGCGTGAGTTCACCGCCAACATGCACACGCCCGCGCCCGCGCCGGATGCGGAGCATAAGCGCCGTGGCGGTCGCGCTAGTCTTGTTGCGCGCCTGTGTGTGTTGACGTGTGCGTTTGGTATCCTGTTGGCGGTTCCTGGCCTTGTTGCGGTGAACGCGGCCGTTGGCGTGGGGGATGCGGGGTTGAAGGTGTGGAACGCTATCCCCGCGACCGTGGACGGCTCTCAGGTTGCGTCGAAGAGTCGCGTGCTGGACCGTGACGGCAACGTGATCGCCGAGTTGTGGGATGAGAACCGTGAGGAGCTTGCGTCGCTTGACCAGGTGAGCGAGTGGGCGCAGACAGCTCTCGTGGACACCGAGGACCAGCGTTTTTGGGAGCACGAGGGGTACGACCCGCAGGGTGTGGCTCGTAGCGCTGTTTCCGGTGAGGGTGGCGGCAGTGGTATCACTCAGCAGCTCGTGAAAAACCTGCGTTACTATTCCGCTCAGTCGGATGAGGGTAAGAGCGAGGCGACGGCTGCGACGCTTGCCCGTAAGGTCGTGGAGTTGAAGGCGGCTGTCGAGTACGAAAGCAGCACAGTAAGAGCGAGATTCTTCTCGCCTATTTCAACACGGTCGCTTTCGGAGGCCCGTCTACGTATTCTATCCAGTCGGCAGCGCGCGCGTTTTTTGGCGTGGACGCATCCGACTTGTCTGCCGGTCAGGCTGCGCTCCTGGTCGGGTCCGTACAAAACCCGTCCCTCTACAACATGTCTACCGAGGATGGCGCGGAGCGGGCGCGTGAGAGGGCGCGGCTGGTTGTTGGCCGCATGAAGCGTCTGGGGCATGTGACTGAGGAACAGGAATCGGATGCCCTCTCAACGATTGACGCGTTTACGCCGGTTGAGAGCGGAGGTGCGGCGGGCGGCTGCGCATCCAGTAAATACCCGTTCTACTGCGATTACGTGGTGAAGTATATCCTGGGTAGCCCGCGTTATGGCGAGACCACTGATGATCGTGAGCGCCTGTTGTCGGTGGGCGGGTTGACGATTAAGACGTTCCTTGACAGTGCGGCCACTGACGCTGTGGAGGCGCAGTTGCGCGCCGATTTGGGACGACCAATAGGGTGGCGGTTCCCACCGTTGGCGTGGACCCTGGCACTGGCGGGGTGAGCGTGTACGCTGTAAACCGTGACTACGGTTCGGGCGCTGGGGAGACGATGATTAACCTCCCGCTTAACCCCGCTGGTACTGGTTCGACGTTTAAGATGCTCGTGTTGGCTGCCGCGCTGAATAACGGCTACGACACTGGTAGCTTGTCGTTTTCGTCTGCGTGCCCACTGTATCCTGGGCCGGATTACGATAGTCCCGAGGGTGGCATTAACAACAGTGATTCGTGCGCGTTGCAGGGCGGGTTCCTGTCGTATCGTCAAGCTGCCGCATACTCGTCGAACACGTGGTTTGCGACGTTGGAAATGCGTATCGGCGTGGATAAGGTGAAGGACTTTGCTGCGTCGGTGGGTATTCCTGCGCCTGAGTCGATTTCGTCCCGTTCCCTGTCGTATGGTTTGGGTTCGACTGAGCACTCGCCGGTTGATATGGCTGCGGTGTTTGCGTCGTTTGCTTCCGGTGGCGTGTTTTGCCCGGCTACGCCGGTTCAGTCGGTGACTGGCGTGGATGGCGTGGAGGTTGCGCCGCCGGATGGGTATGACCCGTCTGCGGATGCGTGTCGCCGCGTGTTGTCGCCTCATGCTGCGGCGGTTGTTGCTGACGCGATGCACGCGAACATGGATGGGAGTGTCCCTAGCGCGTTTGGTTTGCGTTATCGCGTTCCGGGGTATGATGTGGCCGCTAAGTCCGGTTCCAATAACGTGCTGAACAGTACGTGGGCGGTTGTGACTGGCGGATTGGCGTTGTTTTCTAACGTGTATGACCCGGTGAACACTGCTGAGGGCATGGACTTTCACGAGTTCCGTGGTCACGTGGCGAGGTGGAACGATCACGCTGTCGCTCAGAGCGCGGCCTCGTATTTGCCTGGCGTGTTTGCGGCTCATGGGTATTCGCCTGCCGTGTATCAGAGTAGCGATATGACGGCGGCTGATGCTGCTCCGGTGTCGTCTGGTGGCGTGGAGGTTCCGTCGTTGGTGGGGTTGTCTGCTGAGGCGGCTGTTGCTGTTGGTGAGTCGTCGGGGTTGCGTGTGGTTGTTGATCGTGAGCGCTCGTCGTCCGGCGGTGTTCCGTCTGGGTTTGTTGCGTGGCAGAGCGTGGAGGCTGGGTCTCGCCTGTTGGTGGGGTCTCGCAGGGAGGTTGTGGTGCGCTTGTCTGAGTGACGAGCGCCCACGATGTGCCCCTACCGTTTACTGTATGCGCCTCTCGCGGCTTTTCAGCTCCCGCGCGACCGTTTAGGCGTCTGCGGGTGTTTGAGGCTGCGAGAGGCGCTTCTGGCGTTTCGCGCCGGTTCCGGAGACCTCGCTCTGGTGAAGTTTTGACTAGACGCGACTATTGACTCTACAGTTGTAGATAGCGCGCTTGTGTGCTCTGTACCCTGACCGGCCTGTCACGAAGAAAGACGAGAGAATCAACCGGACTCAGCGGAAAGTTCAACACTACTGCGCTCCCGTAAGAGGAAACACGAGAGAGGGCGCAACCGTGCGCCCGGAGAAGAGGAAACATGAAGCTCGTCATTGCAAGTTCTGACCTCGTGAGCGGCATTAAGCACGCCGCGCACGAGGTGGGCCGCTCCAAGGATGGGACGCTCTACATGACCGTGGAGAACGGCACGAAGCCGACCATCACTTTCTACGGCAACGGCACGAAGAGCGAGGCTGAGGCTACGCTCCCACTGTTCAGCCTGGACCCCAAGGGGATGACCGACGGCGTGATGCGCGTCGCTTTGGATGCCGAAAAGACACTGGCGCTCGCTGGTCTCATTAGCCGCGCCGACTACACGACGATCACGTACACGGGCGCAGCGTCAGCCGTGCCGCGCTTGGAACAGGATAGTGGCTTGAAGGTCCGCATGGCTGTTCACGCGGCCGCAATGGGCGATAGTCCTATTAGCGCTCGCGCTAAGACGAGGCTGAAAGCCGACAAGCTGACGGCTCCCGCGCCTGCCGCTGTCGTGTCGTCTCTTTTGTCGGCGACTGACGCTGTTGCCTACGCTGATGGCTCTGGCAAGCGGAAGGCGGCGCTGCTCGTTGGCGGCGGTAAGCTCCTGTGCGTCGGCTGGGGCGGTAATGGTCTCGCCATGTATTCTAGTAGCGTTGACGTTGAGACCGCTGACACGGATAGCCTATCGTTTACGTGGGCTGAGCGTCCCGCGCTCGCGTGCCCGTCTGAGGGTGAGGTCGTTCTCCTGGGTCGCAAGAGTCACTTGTCTGATAGCTCGTTGGAGGCTTTCGGTTACACTGATGGCCGCTATTCGGCGATTTTTAACGCGGGCGACGATTTTGATGCGCTCGCTAATGGCGCTATCGCTAAGATGATGTCCACGTGGCGAGACGGCCAGGTGGATGTGTGTGACATGCCGCGTTTGCGCGCGTTGACTGGCGCTCTGGTGACTATTCGACGCGCTGATGAGCTGTCGGCTGGCACTGATTCGGCGAACGATATGCGTGTCGTGTTTGATGGGCCGTCTGGTTCGATGACTGTGACGGGCAGGTCTGGCGATGATTCGTCTTATTCGGCCGGTGCTGTTGATGAGAAGGGGACGCGAGTCCTGTCGGGCGACGTTGTGGCGCGTTTCGCCGTTCGCTCCAACCCATCGTCGTTTGACCGTATTGCTGCCGTGGCGGATGGTGCGGGCGACGCGGGCGTGCGCGTGCGCGCCTACAAGGGCGGTAACACCGCTGTTCTTCTCCTGTATCCGCTGTCTACCGTGGCTGACGGCGAGGAAAAGCGCATTGTCGAGGGCGACCCGGTTGTTCACATGGTCCAAGACTTTGTGATCGAGTGAGCCACGTAGACACTGGGTGGGGCGGATTGTTCGCTCATGTGTGTGGTAGTTGTCCGCCCCACCCGGTTCTCTCACTTGCTTCTTGACTGTTTGTTGTTCTCCTGTAGGGGTGTTTGTTAGTCGTGTCTCACTTGGTGCGTGTTCTGCCTTTCGCCATGTCTTTGGTGGCGTGCGTGTGGGTGTGTGTTGTGGGCGTTCGTGGCTCCGGTTGGGATGGTAAGCGTCAGCGCGTGACGGGCGTTGTTGCCCTGTTGGCTGGGTTGACTGTTAATCTTCTCTTGTATGGCGCGGGCGATTCGTGGCTTTCCTTGTCGTTTGCGCCTTTTGTGGCGTGGGGCGCGTTGTGTGGCGTGGAGGATTACTGTAGTCTGCGCGTGCCATACGATTCGCGCGCCATGAACGTGTTGTGTGGCTTGTCGCTGCTGGGTGCCGCGTTGTCGCCGTCCGTTGGCGTGTTCGCCTTGTTGCTGGGCGTGGCTGGTTGGATTGTTGGCGTGTTTTTGGGTGGTTTGCGTGTTCCGTGGCTTGGTGGCGCTGACGCGCTGATGGTGCGGTATTGCCTGGTTGTGTGCGCCCCTCTGTTGGGCGGGGCTGGCGTGGGGGTTCTCGTGTTGGCGTTGCTATTCACGGTGACGGTTGGCGCGTTGGAGTCGTCGTTGAATGATCGCGGCGGCGTTTCCCTGCCGGTCCTGCGCTGGTGGTTGCTGGGTTTGTGGCGTGTTTGACGCATTTCATGGTAGCCGCATCCGCTGCCGGGCAGTAATATTCAATTTTTTGTCGGGTTGCGTCTTTCACGGGCGCTCATGTTTTCTCTTTTCTCTTTTCTGTTTTTCTAGGTTGGTGACTTTCCATGTCCGTTGATGTTCCTGTTTTTTCTGACGACGACCCTGTTGTTGAGCCTGCGGTTGACGATTTCGGCGACCCCGTTGACGCTCCCGTGCCCACATCCGGTGGTGACGAGTGCGCTTTGTCTGATAGTGAGGCGAAGGAGCTGACGGATGAGATTACGGCGTACATGCGGCGCGCGAGCGAGAAGATTCATGAGCTGGTTGCCCGCGCCCACGCCGGTAAGGCTCACATTGCGCTCGGCTACGCGACGTGGGGCGACTATGTGACGGGCGAGCTGGATATGAGCGTGTCGCGTTCGTACCAGTTAATTAACCTGAACCGTGTCATTACAGTGTTTGATGAGGCTCTTCCCGATGGCGCGTCTGTGGAGTTGACGGAGGCTGTTGCCCGCGACGTTCACAAGGACTTGGATGCTATCGCCGGTCGCATCCGCGAGGAGACGGCGGGGCTAGACGCTGACGACGCTGCCGCTCGCGCGGGTGAGATTGTGGAGGAGGAGCGTTCGCGTATCCGCGATTCTCACGCGAGTGAGAAGGCGGAGCCTGTGGGCGACTATCCGACCCCCGTTGTCCCCGCTGACGACGTGGTTGATGGCGACGGCTACGTGGGCGTGTCGTCTACCGTGCCGGTTGAGGTTGGCTCCGAGGATGACTGGGAGAACGTGTCGCTTCTTGATGACGCGGCCGATAAGTTGTTGGAGCGCGCGGGCGTTGACCCGGAGACGGGTGAGTACAAGGTTGGGCGCGCCCCGTCGTCTAGTGGTCGCTCTAGCGAGTCTAACGGCGGCGACCCGCGCGCCCAGGTGTTGTCGAGTTTCCTTGCCGCCGCTGACATTGTTGATGGTTTGCCGGAGCCGGACGTGTTTGCTGTGGCCGCTGATTTCCTTGGCGAGGGCGAGTTCCGGGAGTTGCGCGACCGTGTGCTGGCGTGCGCGTCGTGGATGAATCGCGCTGCCGACGCGTTGGGTGACTAATCCGCCCATATTGCGCGCGTGTACCCCGCTCGCGGTGGGGTTTTGACTGTTTCACCGCAAGCGGGGTATTCTTTGTTTCAGATAGTATCTTTCTTTGTTCATTGTCGTCGCTTGTAAGGGGAGTTTTGGATGCCTGGTTTTAGGTTGTGGGAGGGCACGAAATACGAGTGGGTGTATTCGCGTCGCGTGAGCGCTTTCAGCGGTGTCGCGCCTGTTCAGACCGCGAATACGGGTGCCCCGTTGCCTGCCGCTCCCACCCCTCGCCTCGCCGACACCGGGACGCTGTTTGACGGCGCTGCGCCTGTGGATGATGACCCGGCTTCCGTGACGCCTCCTGTCGCGTCGATCAGCCAGACGGGTAAGTTCCTCATTTTTGAGGGCGTGTCGTCTCCTCGCTATGAGCGTGCCATTGGTGAGATTGGCGGCGTGAGGCGCAGGGGCTTGTGGCAGACGAGTTTCGCGCGCGTGTTTGACGTTGACGCGGCGAACGAGAAGTTGGCGGCTGACGGCTATCAGCCTATCCAGTTGGGTGAGGATGTGGTGCGCGCTGTGACGCGCCCTATCGCCGGGTATGATGGTGATTTGGATAGCTTGAAGCTGGTCCCGGTGTCTGAGTTGTTTTTGGCGACGCACGAGTATTTGTCGAAGAGTCAGGCGAAGGCTGCGGCTGGCCGTAGTCTGCCGGAGCGCCTGTCGGCTATGGGCATTGACAGCTTGTATGACCTGTTGATGCACGTCCCTATTCGTCATGTTGACCGCGCACACCCCATCCCGATTTCTCACATGTTGGATGGGGACCAGGTGACGCTTGTCGGTGTCGTCGAGTCGGCGGAACAGAACATTGTGCCGTCGAAGAACGCAGGGCGTAGGCCGCGCCAGGACGCGGTTTTTAAGGTGCGCGACGACCTGGGCAGTAGGGTTCGCGTCACATTCTTTAATCAGCCGTGGTTGGTCAAGCAGTTTCCCTGGCGATAGCGTCATTATTACGGGTAAGGTTGGTTTTTACCGCCGCGACAGGGCGATTAGTGGCTCAACGATTGACATGAGCGATAACACAGTGGGCGCGGCTCTCGTGCCCGTGTACCCCCAGTCGCAGAAGAACGCGGTGGACTCTTCCACGCTGACTGGTCTCGTCCTTGAATTGTTGGGTCGTATTCGCGGGGGTGCGCTCGCCCGGCTACATGCGTTTGTTGTCGCCTGATCGTGCTCCGTTGTCGTTTTATGACGCGATTCGTTTCGTGCATTTCCCCGCGTCGAAACAGGTGTTTGAGGGCGCGCTGTTGACGCTCGCCTACAATGAGCTTGTTCTCTTGGAGGTGTTGCTGCATAGGTTCCGTCGTTTCGATGAGCGCGCGGGCGTGCAGATGAGCGGTGGTGAGCGTGAGGTTGCTCGTTTGCGCGAGTCGTTGCCGTTTACGATGACGCGCGGCCAGGTGGAGGCGACGCGACGCCTGTTGGAGTCTACCGCCGATACGCGCTCTCACGTGTCACTGTTGATTGGCGACGTGGGTTCCGGTAAGACGTTGACGGCTTCGTTCCCGATTGTTGCCGCTGTCGCGTCTGGCAGCAGGTCGCGGTTCTTGCGCCGACGGCTATCTTGACTGAGCAGTTGTATGAGTCTATCCGCGTCTCGTGTGAGCGTGCGGGCGTGTCTGGTCGCGTGGCGTTGCTTGATTCCCGGTGGTCGGCGACGAGCGCTGAGCGCAAGCGCTTCAACCGTGACGTGGCTGACGGCGTTATTAGCGTGGCTGTGGGGACGACTGGCCTGTTGCAGAAGTCGGTGCGTTTCCGTGACCTGGGTCTCGTGGTGGTGGATGAGCAGCAGAAGTTTGGCGTGAAGGACAGGTCGCGTCTCGTTGAGGTGTGCGCCACTGATGGTGTGGCGCGCCCTGACGTGTTGATGATGACGGCGACGCCGATTCCTCGCGCTACAGCTCAGGTGTTGTACGGTGACGTTGAGGTGATTTCTCTGCCGGATAAGCCCGAAGGCCGTTTGCCGATTGTGACAAGTTGGGTTCGGCGTAACACGGCCAACGCTATCGAACCTGATAGCGAGTTTGTGACGCGAGCGTTGTCTGAGATTTGGCTGGGGCGGCGCGTCTTTGTTGTTGCCCCTCACGTGGAGGGCGACGACAAGGGTACGGTCGCGTCTGTGAAGCCCTTGTTTGACGCCTTGTCTAAGGGCGCGTTTAAGGGCGTGCGGTGCGCTATGCTGCATGGGAAGATGCGTAAGGATGACCAGGATAAGGTGATGGCCGCGTTCCGTGACGGCGAGTACGATGTCCTGGTTGCCTCCCCTGTGGTGGAGGTTGGTATTGACGTGCCTGACGCTACGGTGATTGGCGTGTTTAGCGCTGATCGTATTGGTGTGGCGAGTTTGCACCAGATGCGCGGACGCGTGGGCCGTAACAGTTACCAGTCATATTGTTTCCTTGTCGCTGACCCGGATGTGATGTCTGAGCGCGGCGTGAAGCGTTTGGAGGCTTTGGTGGCTTCCGACGATGGGGCGGCGTTGGCGTATGAGGATATGGCGATGCGTGGCGGCGGTGACGTGTTTGGTGAGAGTCAGAAGGGTAAGGGTAGGACTCGTTTCTCGAACATTTTGACTCAGGCACCCTTGTTGGGTGACGCGTCTGATGATGCGTCGCGTATTCTTGCTGACGAGAGTGTGGGCGAGTTGGCTGTGGCGGCGGCTGTGGAATTGTATGGCGAGTACAATGGGGATATGCTGTAACAACGGTTGTTCCCGGTTGTGGGAAGGCTATTGTTCTGGCGGTATTTCAGTAGTGGAGGATGACGTTTATTATGGCGACTGATAACGGTAAAGGCGGCGACGGCCAGGTGTCGTTGATGGTGCAGGCGCGCCGGTTCGTGCGCAGGCGTTACCACACGAAGGGCGCACGCGGCCTTGTTGCGCCCCTAGTGGGTGCGGTCGTGTTTGTTACCGTGGGCGTGTTATTGGATATGTTTGCTCCCGAGGGGCGCTGGTGGATGTATGCGCGTAGTGTCCCGGCGTTGGGTGGAGGCGTGTGCCTGGCGGTCGCCGTGGGCGTGCTGGGCTTGTTTTGGACTGATGTGCGCCGCCGCACGAAGCCGGACGGGTGGGAGCCGTGGAAGAACCGTTTGAGTGTGCGTCAGCGAGCGGCCGCGTGTGTCCTGGGGTTTTCTGTGGCCGCGTTGTTGTCGATGGCTTCCGCTGGGACGTGGGCGTACACGCTGGGCGCGTGCGTGATGGTCTGCTACGTTCTGTCGTGCGTTCAGTGGGCGTGGCCGACGCGCGCGGAGTCTGACCGTATGGAGTTGGGTATTCGCGATGAGCGGGATGGTCGCGCGCGTGTGGGTGTTGCTCGCACGTTCGATAACGCGGTGAGTGCGGCAAGGAAGCGTCGCCGACGGGGCCGTTGGTGAGGTTTTGACGGGTGGGCCAGCGTTGTGACATGATGGTGTTGTTCATGTGGCGGCTCTTGTCCGCCCGTCATTTCTTTCATTTGGTTGTGCGCGCATTTTGCGCTCGCGTTGTAGAAGGGGTTTGGTGACCTGTTGTGTTGAAACAGGACGCTCAGTTGATGGCTGAGATTACGAAGCTGGCCGATGAGTTGGATGCGGCGCTTGACGCAGATTCTCTTGACAACGTGAATCGCCTAATGCTCAAAGCGGCTGCTCTAGGCTTGCGGCTGGCTACTCGGTCGGGCGCGGCTCAGGACGCTTTGTGGAGGGTTTCTTGCGAGTACAATCAGGCCGTCGCTAAAGTGACGATGCAGGTTCAAGAATTGTCATCCGCTGATCTGAGACGAGCGGCAGTCAACAGCGATGAGTACGTGACTAAGCTGGACGTGCAGATGTCGGCGTATAAGGCCGCAATCGAAATTTTTAAGACAAATTCGATGGCTGTGCGCGCGACTTTGGATGCGTTGCAGACAGTGTCGAACAATCACCGCGCAGCTATGAAGATTGTGTGACCTGCAAAGCTCTTTCTGCTTGCTGCTTACCTGTTGTTTTCTTTCGTGTTTCTTGTGGGGTTTGTTGCCTGATGGTTGATTCTCGCGGTTCCAGCGGTGGCGGCGTATTGCCTGAGCGCGGTTCACGTCGCATTGCTGGCGACTCTCGCTCGGGCGATGGCAATGTTTTTCTGCGCCTCTTGTTGGCGTGCGGCGCGGTTGTCGCCCTTTTGCTGTTCGCGTGGACGCTTGGTGGCGACGAGTCGGAGGGGCGTTATGTTGTTGCTGGCGATTCGATGTCTCCTACTCTTGTGTCTGGGCAGGAGATTGAGGTTGACCCCGGTGCGCCGGTTCAGGTCGGTGGCGTGGTGGTGTTTGAGGAGCCGGAGGGGGTGGCGTAATCCTGGCCGAACAGCTGTGAAGCGCGTGGCCGCTATGGCTGGCGATACGGTGTCGTTGCATGGTGGTGGCTTGTGGGTGAATGGCCGCATGGTGGCGGCGTTGCCTGGGTCGTGCGTGTCTGGCAACGAGGCGACCGTTCCTGACGGTGGCGTGTTTGTTGTGGGAGACAATAGGGCCGTGTCGCGTGATTCGATGACTGTTGCGTGTGGTTCTGGTAGCGTGTTGGATGGTGTTGTGTCGTTGTCGTTTGTTCGCGGCGTTGTACGCTGACGGTGGCGCGTGGTGCGAGAAGGGGGTTTCTGGCGTGTTTTTGAGGCTTGTTGTTGATAAGGACGCGTCGTTTGGCGTGTTCCAAGAGGCGCTGGCGCGCGTTGAGCTTGGCGGCGTCCCGGCGCATTATGTGCGCGATGGTGAGCCGTTGGCTGCGTGCCGCGAGGGCACGCTACTTGATGGCGGCGACTCGTCGTCGTTGATTGTTCGCCGCGTGCCCGCTGATGACGTGAAGCGTTTTTCTCAGTTTTTTGGTGAGCTGGTTGAGGGTGGGGATGTTGCTCGCGCCGCCGACCCTGGGTTGTTGATTGTGTGTGAGTGCCCTCGCACGTCTACGCGTAAGTTGGAGAAGATGGTGCGCGACGCGGGCGGTGACGTTGTTGTCATGCCGAAGCCCGCTCGTGGTCGCAGTGTTGCTGACGAGTTGTTGGATTGTACGGGCTTGTCGGTGGATGCGAAGCGTTTTCTGCGAGGCTATGCGGGCGAGGACTTTCAGGTTATTGTTCCCGTTCTGTCGCAGATCATGTTGGGTGTTGAGCGCGGCGACCAGCATCGTATTAGTGTCGATAATTTGACTGGCCGTTTGTTGCGTGAGGGGTCGTTGAAGCCGTGGCTGGTGGAGGAGCCGATTTCGTGGTGACGGCGCTGAGGCGTTGCGCGTGTGTCGCCGCGTGTTGTCGGGTGGCGTTCACCCGTTGGCGGTTGCGAAGATTTTGGAGAAGATGGGGCCGTTGTCGCGTGCTGCGAGCCTGTTGCAGGTGGGCTGTGAGAGGCGTGAGGTTGCTCAGGTGTTGGGTGTGGATGTGTCGTCGTATCAGTTCCGCGTGTTGTTTGATCGTGCGCGCGCGTTGGGTGTGGCGAAGTGTAGGATGTTGTCTGATGTGTCGTCGCAGTTGTCGCGGGGGTTGAAGTCGTCTACGGTTTTTGGCGGCGAGGAGTTGTTGCTGTTGTTGGTTCCATTGATGGCTGATGTGGTTGCTGGTCGCGTGTGTCGGGTTCCTCGTTTTGTTCGCGATTTGCCGGGTAACTAACTGTTGTGTTAGTGTCATATTCAAGAAGGTTGACTGCTTGTCTCGCGTTTTCGTGAGCGCTGGCGGTTATTGAGTGTGAGAGGCGTGCGCCTTTTCTGGTGTACGCGTTTTCCTAGAGGAGAGAGTATTTCTATGTCTGACATTGTTCGCAATGATGATGTTGAGCTTGATCGCGTTGACGAGGTGACGCAGAGCGCGCCCGTTGATGACGGCGACGGTTCCGAAGATCGTGATTCGCCCGTATCGTGGGATGAGATTATGTCCGGCGACGAGTCTGGTTCAAGTTTGGAACATGACGGTGTTGATGATGGTGGCGCGCTGGTTTCGCGCGCGAAGCGTAAGCGCACGGTGGCGGCTTTCGCGGTTGCGGGCACCCTGTTGGCTGGCGTGTTGGCGGCTGGCGGCTTGTACTGGTGGGACCATCATGATGATGTTGCTGTCCCGTCTGCGCCTGCCGCGTTGTCTCAGGGCGTGGACCCGTGTGCGACTTTCACGTCGGCTCAGATCGCGTGTAGTGTGGAGCAGGTGACCTCGGGTGAGGTGGCGCGTGACATGCTGGTGTCCCAGTCCGCCCCGGCTGGTTCCACTGTGAATGTTGGTGACTCGGTTGTGTTGTCGTATTCGGCTGGCCCGGAGTCTGCGTTTATGCCTGACGTGTCGGGTATGACCGTTGAGGAGGCGACGAAGGCGCTGTACGCTGTTGGCGTGTCGGTTGGTGAGGTGCGCCAGGTTGAGGCTGGGACTGTCCCCGTGGGGACTGTGACTGGCGCGTCGGTTGCTGCCGGTTTGGAAGTGTCGAACGGTGATAGTGTGACGTTGGATGTTGCTTCTGGTCGCGTGAACCTGCCGGATTGGAAGGGTAAGACCCGCGAGTACGTGGAGTCTGACGCTAAGAAGATTGGCGTGTCCGTGTCGTTTAGTGAGCAGGAGAGTGACGGCGCTGTCGGTGTCGTGTTGTCTCAGTCTGCCCCGGCTGGCGAGATTGATTCGGGTACTGAGGTGAGCGTCGTCTTGTCGAAGGCGAAGGCTGACCCTGAGTTGGCTATTCCTCATGTGGTGGGATTGTCGGGTAATGACGCGCAGGCTGCGCTCGTGAAGGCCGGTTTTTCGTCTGTGACGGTTGTGACCGTGAAGAACAGCGAGGTGACCTCTGAGCAGGTGACGCATGTTGTTCCTGCGGCCGGGTCGAAGGCTAAGGCTTCTACGCCGGTGACGGTGGTTGTGTCTCAGCCTTACGCGTCTGCGTCGGGTGATCGTCCTCAGTCGAAGTGAGTGGGTGAGCGTCGTCAAAGGTGTGTTTCACGCGTCTTTGGCGGCGCTCCCCTCGTGTTTCTTGTTGTCTACTGTAAGGTTTGAGTGTGAGTACGAAGAAAAGTAAGAGTCCCCGTCATAGGGGTGATCGTAAGCGTGGCGCGTCGTCTGGCTCCCCTAAGCATCGTGCGCGCGGTTTTTCTGTGTCGCGTACTGGCGGTGTGGCGGCTGTTGCGGCGGCCGCTGTGGCGTTGTGTGTGATGCCTGGTGCGGGCGCTGTTGCGGCGGCGGGTGCGCCGGTTGATACGGCTGACGCGAGGGTGAGTGTTGCGACGAGCGCTGGCGTGAAGTCTTACGATTTTAAGGCTGGCGTGTCTCCTGAGTCGTTGGGCGACTTTTTGGAGTCGAAGGGCGTGGACCCGGCTTTGGTGCGCACGTCTGATTCTAAGGCGGTTGACGAGGGGCAGGTCATTCACGCTGGCGATTCTGTGCGCTTGTACGCCGTGGAGGAGTCGCGCACTGAGAGTGTGGAGGAGGTTCCGTTTGAGACGGAGGTTCTTCCCTCTGATGAGTTGCTTGTGGGTGAGACGCGCGTCCAGCAGGCGGGCGAGCCGGGTAGTGTGACGAAGGTTTCGACTGTTCGTACTGACTTGTCGAAAGATAAGGGCGTGAACGCGTCGGCTACCGATGGGTCTGACGCGGATAAGGTGGAGTCTACTGTTTCGTCTACTGTGACGAAGGCTCCGGTTCGTGAGATTGTGTTGGAGGGTACGAGGCCGCGTGAGAGCGCGTCCAACACGAGCGGTGACGATTACGGTATCGCTGGCGCGGCTTCCGGCTACACGCTGTCTGATGAGGCGGCGGGTAATCGCGCTGTGCAGTTGGCGATGAGTAAGCTGGGTTCCCCTTACGTGTGGGGCGAGGAAGGTCCGGACGCTTTTGATTGCTCGGGTCTCGTGTGGTGGGTGTATCGCGACCAGTTGGGTGACACTAACTTGCCTCGTACGGCGGCTCAGCAGCTTGCGTATGGTAAGCGCGTGAGCGTGAACGACTTGAAGCCGGGCATGTTGCTTGCGTCGCGCACGCATATTGTCATTTACATTGGTGACGGTAAGGTTGTTCACGCGTCGCATCCTGGGGTTGGCGTGACTGTTGATTCGTTGCAGTGGGCGCTGGACTATGGGCTTGTCCCCATCGCGTTCTGACAGCGTGTGATGTTTGTTGTGGGCGTGTCCCGTGTTTCGTTTTGTGCGGAGCGCGGGGCGCGCCTATTTTTGCTTGATTTCGGGGTTTTCTCGCCGGTATCGTATCGTTTGTGCGCATATTTCTTTATGTGGGGCCGTTTTCTGCGGTTTCTTGTTCCTGTTTTTGTTGAGGAGTTGGTGTGACGGTGACTGTTAAGTTTTCGAGGCGTGCGGCTGTTGCGGGTTCGTTGGCGGCTGCTACGTTGGCGACTGCTGGCGCTTCTGGCGCTGTTAGTGGTGCGCTCGCGGATGGTGCGGGCGACGACGGTGTTTCGGGTGACCCTGGTCGTGTTGGTGGAGTTGACCCTACGGATGAGGACGCGTTGGCTGAGGCGACTGGCAAGGATGTGTCGGCTCTTGATTCTGCGCGTAGTGTCGTTGTTCCTGCGCCGTCGTTTGGTTCTTTTATGACGAGTGGGGGTGATCGTGTTCCCGTTCCTGCCGAGTCGCCTAGCGAGGGTGCGGCTGATGGTGTGGTTGCGGTTGAGCTTGATTCGTCGGGTTTTGATTCTAGTCAGTTGGGTGCGGCGGAAGATCATGCACCCGGCAATGGTGTTGATGATGGTTCCAAGGGTGGCGTGACTACGCCGGACGCTACACCGTCTGAGGGGGGTCCCGGTGAGGTTCCAGCGCCGACCACAGACGCTACACCGACTGACGCTCCCGCAGCGCCCGCCGAGGGCGCTCACGATGCTGTTCCGGCTCCATCCGACGCCGCCCCGTCTGAGGGTGTACCCGCCGATGTTCCGGCACCACCCTCTGATACCGCCGCTACAACGCCGTCCGAGGATGCACCCGGTGAGGCTCCCGTTGCTCCACCCACTGACGCTCACGCAGCGCCGTCCGAGGATGCTCATGATGTGGCTCCGGCGGCTCCCTCTGACACTGCCTCGCCTGAGATTCCAGCGCCTCCCTCTGCTGGCACTCACGCGGCACCGTCTGAGGGTTCTCAGGCTGACGTTCCATCCGCTCACGCTGGCTCCGATCACGTCGCGCCGGGCGAGGTTGCGCCTAACGGCCACAGTGAGGCACCTGTAGCGCCCTCTGGCGGCGTTTCAGGCTCCCAGGCTACCGAGACAAGTGCGGGAGGCTCCGAGGCGCGCACAGGCGATTCTAGCGCGCACGCCGACAATACTGCGCGTGGCGGTCAGGGCGCTCACGATGGGGCGACTGGACAGGCTGGCAGCAACAACGCTGGTACCGTTGGCGCGAGTGGCGGTCACGCCACCAGTGACAGCGGCGCGCCGTCCTTGTCTGCTTCTGACGCGGCTGCGCGCCTCGCTGACGCGCAACGAGACTACGAGGACGCGAAGGCCGCATACGATGCCGCCGTTAACAGCCGCGCTGACGTTGCGTCAGCTCGCGCGGCTTTGGCCGACGCTGAGCGCGCGGTGTCTGACGCTGAGGCTCGCGTGAGCGCGGCTGAGCGCGATGTTGCGGACGCTGAGGCGGAAGCCTCGCAGGCTGGCACCGTGGATTGGCGCACGATGGATGAAGGGACTCAGGCTCGCGTGGTGGAGCGCCTGCTTGTGCAGAAGGTTAACGCGTATCGCGCTGACGCTGGGTTGCCCGCTTTGGTGGCGAGCCGCACGTTGGACGGTGAGGCTCAGTCGTGGAGCGCTCACATGGCGGGCGCGCGAGACTTTAATCATGACCCGTCGATGTCATCGCGTTTGCGCGCGGGCGTGGATGGCGCACAGTTGAGTGGCGTGGGCGAGAACATTGCTTACGCAATTCGTGGCGACGCGGCGACAGGTAAGACCCCGGAGCAGATCGCCGATTCGCTTTTTGCTCAGTGGAAGGACTCTCCGGCCCACAACCGTAACATGTTGGGCGCGTACACGGTGACGGGCGTGGGCGTGTCGTATGAGGGTGGCCGCGCGTATGCGACTCAGAAGTTCGCGGCGGTGAACAGCAGTCACCGGAATGTTTCTGAAACTGACGTGTCGCGTTTTTACACGGTGGGTGATGCCGCTGGCGTGTTGCGTGTGGATGCGTCGGCGTTCGGTCACACGCCCGCGTCTGGTGGTTCCGGTGACGCGGCGGGAGCGGCTGCGTTTGGGTGGGCTAATCGCGTTGGTGCGACCGTTGCTGACGGCACGTTGGATGGCGTGGCTGTCCCCGCCTCTCCTGGCGCGGGTGCGCGCGTCGAGTCCGCGCGTGACGCTCTGTCGGCGGCTCGGTTTGACGTGGAGTCGGCTCGCGGCGTTGCATCTGATGCGAGGGCGCGTGTTGCGGCTGACGAGTCGGCGGATGTTGACGGCGCTTTGCGTGCGTTGGGCGAGGCCGAGGCGGCGTTGGGCGCGGCGAGAGCTGACGCGCAAGCCGCAGGTGTGGCGGGTGTCACTTCCGTGTCGGCTGGCGTTCCGTCTCCCGCGTGATATTATTGTTTCGTCTGGTGATCTTGTAGAGAGTGATCTGGGTGGCGCTTCCGCTTATGCGGGGCTAATGTAACTTGCTGACGCTATGTGAGTGTTGGCCGTCCTTTTGGATGCGATTGAGACAAGAGAAGATCAGCCGTCGAAAGACAGGTTGGCACTAACCCCCTTTGTGGGCGAATGTGAAGAGCTTGATCGCGTAACCGCTAGGGGTTACGTTAGTCTCCGCGTTTGCGGGGCGTCTGGTTGCGCGGCCTTTGGCTGCTGCACCGCCCTCAACTGTTTTCGTGCGTTTGCGCTCGGGTAACATGTCGTGGCGACCGCTTGGCTTGGGTTCTCCCTGGCTTTTGGTGGTTGTTGCGTATGTTTCCCTGTGAGTGCCCATGTTGAACAGTTGAGGGTTTCTTTTTTCTTGCGGCCCGTGTTATTGTTGGTTGTAGAGTATTTGTTTGTTGCTCCTCTTGCCGGTGCCGCGTGTTGCGGCGTGGGTGGGGCGTTTTGTGAAGGGGTTGGTCCGGTTTTGGCTGGTTTGCACGTGGAAGGTGAGGGCGCTCACCGTCAAGGTAAGCGCAGTTTCGTGAGCGTTGTCTCATGTTGGTGGCGGCTGCATTGTTTGCAACTGGCGGCGGCATTTTGGTGAATCAAATGTGGTGGAGTGACCACCGTGCGAGTGGTGTCATGAGCCATAATTTGAGCGTGTGGGATGAGGCGCACGCCGACCAGCCGAAGGTGACGACGGTCGCGTCCGTGAAGCATTACGATGACCCGCCCGGCTCCGCATCCATCCCGCCGGAAGGCAACGCCTACGGTGTACTGCACGTCCCATCGTGGGACCATATGCGTATTCCCGCTTCTAGCGGCTACGATCAAAGAGACGATTCTCGATAACGGGTGGCTGGGTTTCGACCCGCAGGCCGCGTACCCCGGCACAACTGGTGTCGCCGTCGGGTTCGGTCACCGTCGCACGAATGGGAGTAACCTGTTTGGTATTGACCGTTTCCAGGCTGGCGACCACGTGATTATGGAAACTGAGAGCGCGTGGATTGTGTTCGACTACGCGGACAGTAGCATCATTGAGCCAACGGATGTTGAGGCCGCGTACAGTGCGCCGTCCGGCTACCCGTCGGATGGCCGCTACTTGAACCTTGTCACGTGTACGAGCACGGCTTTCGGCGCATACGGTAATGACCACCGTCATGTGGCGCGTTTCGCCATGTCGTACTGGGTGGACAAGAGCGAGGGTGTTCCCGCCGAGCTGGGAGGAGACAGGTGAGCGAGTTGAGCGTGAACGTGTTGGGTCCGGTTGCGGCTTCTGCCGTGTCGCAGGCGCGAGGCCGCGCGTATCGTAGCCATTTGCGTCGCCAGTGGTTGCGCGTGAGTCGCGTGGGCGTTTTCGCGTTCCTGTTGGCGCTGGCTGGCACCCTGGTTTGCTACGGGTCGATTGTGTGGAACCAGTCTCACGGGTACAGTGTGCGCGAGGTCGTGTCTGAGAGCATGGTGCCTACCCTGGTGAAGGGGGACGTGGTGCGCGTGGACGCGTCGAAAACGCCTGCCGTTGGTGAGATTGGCACGTATGTGAAGGCGGATGGTCGGACGGTGATTCACCGTGTGGTGGACACGCCGGGGGACTCGTTTATTTTCCGTGGCGACGCGAACAGCGTTGATGACGCTCCGGTGGACGCGTCGGCGGTGACTGGCGCGTATGCTGGGCGTATGGGTCCGCAGTGGTTGTTCCGCGCCTACCAGTCTCGCGTGTTGGCTGGCGTGGCTGTTGGTGGGCTTTTGCTCGCTGGCGTGGGTCATGTTATGGTTGGTCGTGTCATGAGGCCGCGCAAGAGCGCCCTCACCGTGTAAATGATTCAATTTCACGCCAGCGCCTCCGGGTACTGGTCGCGGAGCTTAGGAGGCGCTAACAATGGGCGGTTTAGGGTTGCTCACCTGTCAGACATTCACCTGGGATACAAGTCTGGTAGGCGTGAAACACCCGATCACGTGAATGTTCGCGTCCAGGACGGCTACACCCTCTTGCACACCATCGTCACTGACGTGATCGCAGAGGGCGTGGACGCGGTTGTTATCGCTGGCGACATGTTTCACTCGCCGCGCCCGGACATGCGCACCATTTGCGTGGCGCAGGATGAGCTTCGCAGGTTCGCCGACGCGAACATTCCCGTCTACCTGTTGGCCGGTAACCACGAGGCTGTAGATAGCGCGAGCGAGATTGCGTCGTCTCGCGTGCTCCACGACCCCGATAGGCGCATTTACAGTATTATTGACCCTTACGCGTCGTTTGAGATGACGGACGGGCTGATGTTGCACATGGTGTCGCATCACATGTATATGGGGCAGGCGGACACGATGGGGCGCGTCGCCGCCACGCCCGGCGCGGTCAATATTTTTACGACGCATGGCGGTGTGATTGATCCGATCATGAAGATGCGTTTGCGGGCGCAGCAGTCGCCGCGTGAGATCGTCATTCCCGATCATTTGCTGTCGCAGAACGCGTGGAGCGCCGTCATGTTGGGGCACATTCACGAGCGCAGCACCGTTCAGGATAGCGCCGGTAACAGCGTGTACTACAATGGGTCCGTGTTGCGTCGCGGGTTCTCTGACCAGGATAACGGTGAGGGCAGGGGGTGGACGCTGTGGACTATTCACCCGGATGGGGCGGCGTCGTATGAGGCGCGTTCTCTGCCTCAGCGCCCGCAGTATGATTTTGCGCCCATTGACGCGTCTGGTTTGTCTGCCGCGCAGGTCACGGACCTTGTTGTGGAGAATCTTCGCTCTACGCAGGTGCGCGAGAGTGGCTTGTTTGTGTGGGAGGATGCGCCTATTCTCAGGCAGCGTGTTACTGGCATCACGTCGGCGCAGTATTCTGGGTTGGATACGCGCCTGATTGGTGACGAGGCGGCTCACGCGTTGTCGTGGAAGCTGGAACCGTTGTTTGTGTCCGCGTCCACGCCCACAGTATCACACTCCGACGGGGCGGGTAGCGAATCTGCGCGTGTGACCGTGCCGTTTGAGCAGTGGTGTGCGACGAGTGAGGCGCTGGACGCTGTGCCGGAGTGTCAACGTAGTCTCGTGTTGGGGCGCGCTGAGGAGTTCATTAGGTTTGGCCGCGACGCGTCTTACGTGGTGTCCGAGTAGTGGCGTTCCCTGTTTGTCGTTCTTTTTTTATTTATTGGTGAAGGGTATCTTTTAATGTCTGTGTTCTTGCGTGAGATTGCTGGTACGGTGCGTCGTCACGCGCTGGCGTTGGCGCTTGTCGTGTCCGCTGGTGTCCTGTTGTCGGGTGGTGCGGCGCTGTCGGGGAGCGCGTTGTGGTGGGTTCCGGCGCTTCTTGCGGCTGGCTTGGCTCTGGGGTTCGTGTTGCAGGCGAACGTTCCTGTCGTGTTTAAGAGTGCCGCTGTCCTCGTGTTGCTGTTGGTGTTGTCGGCTTCCGCGTCGATGACCGCCGTGTACGGTGCCGGTTTGGGCGGCGTCGTGTGGTCGTGCTCGCTCCTACTGTTGGCGTCCTCGTGTTTGACGTACTCGTATGTGGTGTTTGCGTCGCGTAGCCGTTGGGGCGCGTTGGCTGTTGCTCTCGTGGTTGATTATGCGGCGACGTTGCTTGTGGCTGGTTTTTCTGGGTGGTCGTTGACTGGCAGTTCCCTTGTTGGTCTTGTGGCTGGTTTCAGCGTGTTCGCACTTTTGTTCCGCCCACGTAGCGCGAAGCGCGCCTATGAGGGTATGGACGTGAATTATATGGGTGAGCGTGAGCTTGCCGCGATTGTGGGGAACGTGGAGGCTGCGGGCGGTAGCGCGGTCGCTCACGTGACGAACAAGGCGCGCAATAAGGGTGGAGTGGTCGCGTATCGCGATTACGGGTTTTACGTGTACCCGGTGAGCATTAACGATAGGTTCGCTATCGGTGGCCGTCGTATGGGGTCTAAGGGTGAGCGCGTGTCGTATCAGGGGCGCGACATTTCGGGGTTTGTTGAGCGCGTGCTGGTTGATAACGTGCGCCGCGTGGACAAGAGCGCCCCTATCGCTTTGGCGCTGTTGGACTTGAATCGTCGCGGGTCTCGTAAGCCGATGCTGTTTTCTGTGAATAGGCCGGACTCTCGGCGCGTGTTGCCGGTTTTCTCTGTTCTGGTGTCTGCGTCTGATTTGCGTAGCGGCAAGGTTAATTTGCTTCAACTGTTGGAGGAAGCGGCGAAGCGTGAGGGCTGCCCGCATTGTCGAATCATGACCGTCAGATTCTTGACGGTTTGGGTTCTGCGGATGATGACGTTAAGGTGGGCGCATGATCGAATTTTCTTCCCTACACAACCATTCTGAGGATGGTAGTCAGCTTGACGGGTTTTCTCCCGTCGAGGAGTATGTGGCTGCGGCATCCAGGCTGGGGCACCGTGCGGTTGGGTTGACTGACCACGGCGGCATGAACGGCCTGAATCGACTGATTACCTCCGCCAATAAGGCCGGTATTACGCCGGTTCCCGGCTGTGAACTGTATATGGCTCCCGATAACCCGTTGGGTGCGCGCGTTCAGGAGCGCGTGTTCTACGCCGACGGCGGGGAGGGTGACGTGTCGTCTCGTGGCGCGTACACGCATTTGACTGTGTGGGCGTACAACGATGAGGGCGTGCGCAACTTGTACAAGTTGAGCGAGTGGGGGTCTCGTGAAGATCATCGCGTGACGAAGCATCCGCGCCTTGACGTGGACATTTTGGAGCAGCACAACAGTGGCCTCATTGTGTCTACGGGGTGCCCGTCGTCCGAGTTGAATACGCGCCTGGCTTTGGGACAGGTGGATGCGGCAGTCAAGTATCTTGACCGTATGGTTGAGATTTTTGGCGACCGTATTTTCTTTGAGGTCATGTTTCACGACATGGCGTTGGAGAAACAGCTCATCCGCGCGCAAATGCGTTTGCGTTCCCAGTTGGAAGGCCGCTACGGCAAGGACACGCTACGACTATTGGCGACAAACGACGCTCACTACACGCGCCCCGAGCAGGCCGTTGGGCACGAGCAAATGTTGTGCATGAACACCGGATCGTCCATGTACGACAAGACACTGGACGAGGGCGGCACGAGGTTCGCGTTCAACGGCAACGGCTACTATATGAAAACCGCTGACGAAATGTACGCTGCCCTGCGCAGCGGCGGGTTCAGTGACGATGACGCGAAAGCGGCCCTCGCTGGCACGAGCGTTATCGCTGAAATGTGCGAGAGCGGGTTCAGCGTGATCGAGTACGACCAGCACCGACGCCCGAGCATCGACCTGGGCGGCGAGGACGACGCGGCGTATTTGGAGCGTATTGCCCGCGAGGGCATTAAAGTCCGATACCCTCGCGCAACCGACGAGGAGCTGCGTGTCATTGATGAGCGTATCCGCGAGGAAATGGCGGTCATTTCTGATGGCGGTTTCGAGCAATACTTCCTCATCATTCAGCACGTGGTCGAGTACGCTAACCGGAACTTTAGTGTCCGCGACAAGCACGGGAATACTCTCATGTACGCGGTTGGGTGGGGGCGCGGTAGTGCTCCCGGTAGTCTCGTCCTATACCTGATTGGAGGAACAAACGTGGACCCGATTAAGTACGGCCTATTGTTTGAGCGTTTCTTGTCCGACGGGCGAGGCAACGTGTCAGAGGTTGTCGTGGGCGAGCGCGCGTGGCTTGTCCCGTCGGCGGCTATGATTTTGTTGGAGGATGGGACGCGCAAGCGGTGCATGGACCTCGTGTTCAAGGATGACAAGTTGGGGCGTGAGCCGGACGTGTTGGACGACCATGCCCTTGACGCGTATCCGCTTGTTGGCGAAGATAGTGCCGCATAACCTTTGAGAGACGCCTGCCGAGCGCTTGGCGCAACCGCAAGCAACCGAACACAAAACGCACCCAGTGGTGCAGAAAGACGTTAACGAGCAAATGACAGCAAAGAAAACAACCAGCAACACCGCCAGCGGCGCGCCCGTGGATGGCAGCAAGGTCACCGATCTGACGACGGCGTATAGGCCGCGCACGTTCGACGAGGTTGTCGGCCAAGACGCGACCGTGAAGGGCGTGCGAGCGTATGTTGCGAAGGCCAGGGCCGCCCACGCGTCGGGCAGCACAAACTACCCTCATGGCCTCTTGTTTAGCGGCGAGTCTGGGTGTGGTAAGACGACGCTCGCCTATATCGTGGCGCGCGCCCTCGTGTGTGAGAACATTCAACCCGGCTACAACCCGTGCGGCGAGTGCGACTCGTGCCTGTCGGTGTACGATTACGCGACGGGCGAGAGTAACCCGCTGTGTGCGAAGCGTGTGATTGCGTCCACTGGTACCGCAAACATGTCTGCCGTCGGCGATTTGATTAGTTACACGTCCGTCAGGTCCCCTCTGCCGTCTGGGTTGAAGATCGTCATTATTGACGAGTGTCACCGTATGAGTGCCGCCGCTCAGGACGCGCTGTTGGGCGAGTTGGAGGACGAGAACAAGGCGCGCGCTAAGGGCACGATTTGGATGTTCTGCACGACCGAGGCGAAGAAGGTTCAGCCAGCGGTGATGAACCGCACGACACCTTACGTGATTAAGAGCGTGCCGGATGAGAAGATGGCCCCGCTGTTGCGTCGCGTGGCCGCCCAGGCTGGCGTGATGGTGGACGATCAGATGGTGGATACTGCCGTGTTTTATGGTGGCGGTAGTATTCGTGGAGCGTTGCAGTATTTGGGGCAGCTGTCGGATGGTTTGCCTCTCGCGTTGCCTAAGTCTCTTGATTTGTTTGAGGCGATTTTGCGCGGCGACATGCGCACAGCCGTCAACGTGTACGCTGAGGACGAGGCAGGCGGTTTTGAGCTTGCTAAGCGTTTGCATAGCCATTTCGTTCAGGCGCGCAACTATTACCTAGAGCTGAATGATCGAGTTCCCGCCCAGGAGCGTCAGCATAAGCCTCCGATTTACGACAAGGATCTCTTGCGTCACGGCCTGGTCGGCATTGAACCGTTGTTGGATTGCATGTGCGTGTTGTCGTCCGCGCTACTGGATTACATGAAAACCGGGTGCGGCGAGGCGCTAGAGGTGACCGTGACGGTTCGTCTTATCCGCATGTTGGGTGAGGCGCGCAAGGTGGACGCCGCTCGTCGCGCGAAGGCCGCCGAGTCGGGGTCTCGCCCCGTGCCGGGCAAGTGATTAGCGGTCGCCTGTAGCTTACCGTCCGCCAACGTTTCCATGTTTTCTGCGGGGGTGTTGGCGGCGGTTTGCTTTTCCGTCTGGCGCGTGTTATTTTGCTGGTAGATGCGTAAGAATTGTTGAGTGCGGCCGCGTTTTTGACTGGCTGCATGATGGTGTGAGGGGTTTCCTGTATGGGTATGGTCGTTGATAGCATCAGCTATCATAAGATTGGTTCGCCGCCGGATGTGGATACGGACTTCCCGGAGGCTGTTCGCGATGCCATTTACTACGATTACCTTGTGGGCGAGTGGGGGCGTGAGAACGTTGCTCACGTGACTACGCTGGGTACCATTCAGGCGAAGAAGGCCATTGATGCGGCTGCGAAAAACTATCGTATTAGTGTGGCTGAGGCGACTGCCGCGAAGAAGCTGCTGCCCGATAAGATAGATGGCACACTCGCTGACTTGCTTGCGTCTAACAGTGAGGTGAGCGCACAGTTTGACAGGCTGAAAGAGCGCAACCCGCGCTGGGAGGACGCGCTGAAAGCTGCCGTCCAGTTGGAGGGGCATGTCAACCAGTATGGTGTTCACGCGGGCGCTGTCATCATCTCTAACGACTCGCTTGTGAATCACTCTCCCGTGCGGTGGAACCGTCAGGGTGAGCGCATGGACATGGTGTTGCAGTACACGTACCAGGAGTGTGAGGCTCTGGGTCTCATTAAGTATGACTTCCTGGGGTTGGACACTCTCGGCATTTTGCAGGATGCGGTTCGTTACGTGTTGGACAGTAACGACGGTGAGGGTCCGAATCTTGTTGCGCTCGCTGAGGGTGACATGGATGACGAGCGCGTGTATCGTGAGATTTCCAGCCCGCTCACACGATTGGCGTGTTCCAGTTTGGCACGTCGGATAACATGCGTGAATTGTTGCGCGCTATGAAGCCAACGTGTTTTGCTGACTTGACTGCCGCCACCGCGTTGTGCCGTCCTGGTCCGATGGAGAAGAACACGCATTTCATGTATGCGGACAGGAAGAATGGGCGCGCACCTATTGAGCCTATTCACAAGGATTTTGTGGGTTCGCCGTTGGATGAGATTTTGGGTCCGACGTTTGGTTTGCCTGTGTACCAGGAGCAGGCGATGCGCGCGTCTCGCGCTTTGTCTGGGTTCAGCGCGCGTGACGCTGACGTTCTGCGTAAGGCGATGGGCAAGAAGAAGGCCGATGTGATGGAGTCGCTGCGCGTCAAGTTCATTGACGGCGGCATTAACAACGGTTACAGCCGTGAGGCCATGAGCGCGTTGTGGGAGTATTTGGCTGCGTTCTCTGGCTACAGTTTCAACTATTCTCATTCCGTCGCCTACACGATCAACAGCTACCAGTGCGCGTGGATGAAATGTCATTACCCTGTTGAGTTCATGAGCGCGCTACTTCATTCCGCGTTGAAAACAGGGAGCAAGAAGAGCGCCGATAAGGATAAGCTGCGCATTTACTTGGCCGAGTGTAAGCGTATGGGTATTCGTGTGCTCGCCCCGGACGTGAACAAGGCGAGCGTGGCTGTTACGCCTGACGCGGCTAACCGCACGATCTACTACGGCCTTGCCGACGTGGGTAACGTCGGCGTTGATGAGGCTGAGGCGATTATACGCGAGCGCGATAATGGGGCGTTTACTGGCGACGATTTGGACCAGACGATGCTGCGCGTGCGGGCGTGTGGCGTGAGGTCGCGCGCCGCTGTGGCGCTGGCGAGTGTTGGCGGCTTCGATAGTGTGCGCGCTAATCGTGGTGCCGTGTTGGCTGCGGTTGAGTCCGCGTGGTCTGCGTCTCGTCGGACGGTTGATAACGCTGCCGCGTTTGGTGGTGGAGGCGACCTGTTTAGCGCGTTTATGCCGGGCGAGGTGCCGGACCCCTACGCTGACGTTGCTGACGTGTCGTTTATTGATCGTTTGCGCGGCGAGTACGAGTTCATGAATACGTTTGTGTCGGGTTTTCCAACTGATCGCGTGGGCGATGGGTTTGCTACGCCCGGCGCGTTGGAGAGGCGTTCTGGCCGGTGGTTTGACGCGTTGTTTACTGTAACGAACATGGTGGAGAAGGGTTCTAAAGGACTCTAAGTACATGCTGTACACGATCAGTGACGGTGTGAGTACGCTGGCGGTTCGTGAGAGTGACGCTATGAAGCGGCAGGCGCGCAAGTTGGAGATGATGTTGGGGTTCCGCGAGTCTTTTAAGGCTGGTGGTCCGCAGGGGTTTGTGAGGTCTCTCGATCATACTGACCGTCTGATTTTGGCCGACATGTTGCTGGCTCCGATGCCGCGTTTGGAGATTGGGCGCGTGTATTGGGGCAGGTTCAATGTTGTGCGCGGTTGGGGTGACAACGCTGAGCCGCGCGTGGTGTTGTCGTCGTATGATGAGGTGCCATTGAGCGCTAATGGTTCGTATGCGCATCGTTTGGTGACGGTGCGGGGCGAGTCGGGCGTGCCGTCCCCGTTGCCGTCTGGTGGCGGGCATGATTTGTGGACTGCGAGCGTGGTTCGTGGTCCTCGCGCTGTGAATACTGTGGCTGGCGTGTCGTTCCGTGATTTGTCTGCTGGTGACGTGATGTTTGAGTTGTTGTATTCGGCGTTGTTTGCGTGTGGGTTTGAGGCTGCGCGCGTGTTGAGTGAGTGCGGTCAGTTGGAGGCGGCTCCGGTGAAGCGCCCTGTGAGTGTTCGTGTTCCGCGCGAGATGCAGGTGCCGTCTGTTGCTGAGTCGTTTTCTGCCGGGTCTGCGCGTTTGTTGCGTGAGGGGTTGGGTGTTGTTCCGGTGTCGTCATTGATGGTTCCGGTTGGTGCGTCTATTCCTGATTTGCCGTCGGATGATTTCTTGGCTGGTTTTGAGCGGTCTGCGTTTGATCGTGGTAAGTATTCGCGTAAGCAGTAGAGAGCGGGAGAAGGGGGTTAGCTGTGGGTCTTGTTCGCGGCCGTGTGGGTGTTGATGGTCGGAGTTTAGGGGATGCGCCTATTCCGGGTGTGCGCTCGCGGTCTGGTATTTCTAGTTCTCCTGCGACAGACGGCGACGCCTCTACACGTGTAGACAGTCCGGTGAAGGACTGGGCGACTGGCGACGACGCGTTCGACGATTGGGCGGACGGGTCTTACGATGGTGGCACTGACCTATGGGACGAGAGCACCCCCGTAGATGACACCTTGGGTGAGCCTCCCGCCGACGATAACTCTTTCCATGTTGATGGAGAGCCGAGCGAGACCGCGCCCGCCCTTGGCGATGCAAACGGTGGCACCGCCGCCGACGCTGCCTCGTCTACAGGCGATGAGGCCGTGAGCGCGCCCGAGAACGCCTCAGATGAGCCTGTGGCGGGCGAACGCGCCCAGTTTGGCACCTGGGTTCGTTCCGTCGCTTCTCGGGCCGCTATGGGCCGTTTGGGAGTGTTTTTTAATCCGGTGGCGCGTTTCCGTGAGCTGTCGGAGAAGGATGCGGGCGCGCGTTCCGCTGCGACTGGCGAGAGGGGCGGCGATACTAGTCGAGCGGCCTCACCTGTTGACGAGCAGCCGCTCGTGGACGATAACAGCGTTGACGATGACGACCGCGACGTTGACGAGCTGAACGGCGAAGGCGACGGGTTGGACGCTGACGGCGACGATTCGGACGCGCTGGACGATGATGGCGAGGGTGCGCTGATCGACGACGGTGACGCGCCTGACGACGAGGACGCATCGTCACAACCTGCCACCTCGCGCAACAAGGGCGGTTCTGTTCGCCGTTCTGGTGGCGTGCCGCGCGCGGTGGGCGCGGTTGTCGCGTTGTGCCGCCGCATCCTGGGTGTCTTGTTGTGGCCGCTACGGTTGTGTCGCGTTTTGTTTCGCGTCTGGTTGCGCGCCCGTTGTCGTTTGTGGTGCGCGTGTTGTCTCGCGTCCCTGTTGTTGGGCGAGTGTTCCGCTTGGTTTCTTCTGTGCCGAGGCGTGTTCGTCGCCTGTTGCGCGCTCTCGTGTGGGCGGCTTTGCTGTGTGGTGTTCTGTTTGTGTTCGGGTGGCGTCCTCCGTTTGTGCCGGTTTCTTCTGGCGTGGCGGGTGTTGATTTGCCGGATAGTGGGCATTTGAGCGTGTCGGTGTGGCGCGTTGATGACGAGACGGTGAATGTTCATGTGGTGAATGATGGTGAGACTGTGGTTGAGGGCGAGAGTGTGGAGGTGCGCGCGTCTGCGTGGGTTCCGTTGTCCCGTTTGCCGTGGAGTCTCGTGACGCGTACCAGTGGCGGGTTGTGCGTGGTGGATATTGATGTTGTAGATGTTGAGGATGCGGCTGATTTCGTTGTTTCTTGCCCGGCTGTGGGTGGGCTTGGCGAGTCGGTTGTTCCCGTTGGTTCGAGTTTCGGCGAGTAATGTTGTTGGGCGCGTTGGCGCTGGATTGGACGTGTTGAGTTGAGCGTGTATGTGACGAACAGCGCGAAGGGTCATCGTGCGGCTGACGCTGTGGAGCGTTTGCTGCGGGAGTCTGACGGCGGTAACGCTGGTCGCCGCGTGTTTGGTGCTGCCGGTGCTGCCGCGTCACATTACCAGGATGGCGCGTTGAAGGGCGGCGCGGACCAGGCGTATGTGTCTGCGTGGCGTGACGCGTGCGAGGCGACCGGCGAGGCGTTGAGTAGGTGGGCGCGTTCGCGTGAGGACGCGTGCCTGGTGGAGAGCGTGCGGTTGAAGCCTGGCAAAGATGTGTCTTTCGTTGGCGACCCTGATTTTCATGGTGTGGACCCGCATTGGGGTGTGGACCATGTGTTGATTGTTGGTTCTGCCGTGTTTTACATTGATTCGCGCCCGTGGTCGAAGAGGGCGGCGTATAAGTGGGTGGACGGCGTGCTCATGTCTGGTAAGGATGAGGCTGATGAGCCGATGCCGTTTGTGGTGGCGAACGCTGAGGCTTTCGGTAGCGTGATGCCGGACGATTATGTGCGCACTCAGATCGTTCACTGTCCGAGTGACAAGTTTAGCGTGGTGGCGCATGAGCGCGCGTGGTTTGAGGCTCCCGTTCAGGTGTGCGATAGTGAGCGGTTCATTAAGCGCGTGACGATGCTGGTTGACGAGCAGTTGTCAGAGTATCAGAAGGGCTTTTTGGACGCGGCTGTTGTCGCTAAGTACGCGGTGCGCGCGACGAAGCCTTACGATAAGTTCGCGCAGCTGAGGATGAAGCTGTGAGCGGCGCACCCGCCATCATTGTTGTTCAGCCGTCCGATAAGAGTAGCGCGTTGGGGCGTAAGATACACGCCTTGCTGGTGGGTGGTCGCAGGTATTTTGGTAGCGCTGGCGCGTCGTTGACGCAAGTTCTTGACAACCCTGAGCAGGATAGCGAGTTCGGTCGCAGCGTTGTTCAGGTGGGGTTGGATGCTGAGCGTTCTACGTCGCAGTTGATTCGCCGATGGATGGCGGACAAGCCTGACGTGGTGTTGTGCGATAGCGTGCATGTGCGCGGATACGGCGGCAACGAGGATGGGGATACGGACCACGTGTTGTTGTGTGGCCGTAGCGTGTTGTTGGTGGATACGAAGCGGTGGAAGTCTCGCCGTAAGTATGCGTTCAGCGAGTCTGGCATGGTGTTGAGGTCTGGGCGCGCGTTTGCTGGCGGAAGGCTGGGGATGCGTGGTGCGCTTGGTATTTGGCGCAAGCACATGCCGGGGTGCCGGGTTGATGGCGTAGTGTGCGTGAATAGTGAGCGCGTTTTTGTTGCGTATGATCGTGCGTGGAAGCGTCAGCCGTTCAGGCTTGTGACGGTGGAGCGCCTGGTTGAGCAGTTGGATTACTGGTATGGGCGCGCTGATCGTGGGCGCGTGGAGTGTGACGTTGTGGCGCGCGTGGCGGCTATGTGTGTGAAGCCGTATGACGCTGTGCGCGAGTTGTTTGGTGGGTCGCCTCGGGAGATTGGTCTCGTGTAATGTCCGCACATTGTCGTTTCTTGCAGGAGTGTGGGACGATTTTGTGTGCGCTCTGATATTAGCGTGTTGTTATTGAGTTTGTTTCGATGACGTGAAGGAGTCATTGTGAGTTTCATTGTTCAGGACCGCGAGAAGGCTGAATTGATCGCTGATCGTTTGCAGGCGGTTCAGCTTTTCGGCAGCTCGTTCCAGCTGACGGTCGAGCAGTACGTTGAGGGCGTGAACGCCGAGCAGATTGGTGGGGGTATTCTCCCCTGATTTGCCGGAGCTGATCGACGCCGCTTATCGTGACGTGAAGTTTAATGCGCGCACGGGCAAGTTCGAGTTTGTTCCCGAAGGTGTCATTCTCGCGGAAGAGGCTGAGCGTGGCGTGAAGGCTCTCATTGAGGAGCTGAATGTTCGTGCCGACATTATCATGCTACAGGGTATGGTTCGCGTCGCTGAGAGCGAGGGTCGCATTGAGCGCGATAGCCTGTTGGCCATCAATGATGCGTTGGAGCTGGTGGACATTTACCAGGAGGACGGTTCTGACCAGATTAGCCTGGGCGAGAAGGTTGTTCGCGGTGGTCGCCGTTTGAGCAAGTCTCAGTCGAGTAAGGGTCGCCCGGTTGCTGAGGCCGCGCTTATCGAGCTGTCGTCTGCCCCTGACCTGTTTGGCGACGGCACGATTACGCTGCGCGCTGGCGACCTCATGGACTACGATACCTCGTTCGTTGAGCTGGTGCGTGAAGCTCTATCTGAGTGACGGTTGCCGCTTGCGTCCGCGCGTGAGTGATCGCGGGTTCGCTTGTGGGGCGCGTCCTGTTCTGGCCGTGATGCCGGTGTGGGGCGCGCGCCCCTTGTGTTCATTTTTGTCGGCGTTTCCGGCTATTTGTCTGATAGTTCCTATCTTTTCCGTTCCCTGTTGGTTTTCGTTTCGGGGCATGTTGGTTTGGTGGTGTGTGGTTGTGAAGCTGTTGTCTGCGCGGCGCGTGGAGCCGGTTCCGTCGCGGTGCATTGAGGTCGATTCGCCTCGGCGCTTGTTTACGGCTGGGCGCGGCGATAACGCGTTTGTGTCGCACAATTCGGTGACTCAGCGCACTATCGTGTTTGCGACGATTCTGCGTTCTGACAAGTATCGTTTCCTTGGCGTTGATATGAAGCGCGTGGAGCTGAGTGCCTATAGGAAGTATTCGCACGCAGTTCTTGGTGTTGCGACCGACCTGCCGGATGCGACGACGACTATCCAGTTTGGCGTGCGTACCATGATGGAGCGTTACGAGGAGATGGAGCATATCGGTGCAACGGATTATTTCGGCACCGACGATCATGGTCCGGCGCTGTTGATTATGGTGGACGAGTGGGCGCAGTTGACAGGTAAAGAGGCTGGCAGCGGCGACGACGCGAAGGACCGTCAGCAGTTGAAGGACGAGATTGTTGGTAACGTTCAGCAGATCACGCAGCTTGGGCGCGCCGCTGGTGTCATCATGATTGTGGCGACGCAGGAACCTCGTGGCGACATTCTGCCGAAGGTTATTACCGGCAACTTGGCGGCTCGCGTTCAGCAGGGGCGTGTGCGTCAGACGGTGACTCAGATGATTTTGGATGACCAGGCGATTGAGGGTGCGCGCGTTTCCGCGTCTCCGAAGGGGCGCGCGTTCGTGGCGGCGCACGGTAACCGCATTGGTCACATGCAGTCATTCTTTGCAGACCCGTCGTGGCTGGATGAGGTGTTGGCTTCTATGGGTAAAAACCCGGATGGTACGCCGCTGGATGGCTCCGCGTCGGTTGAGGGCAGTGCGGCGGAACCGCAGCCTATTCTTGGTAGCGGTGAGCGTGAGGAAAAGTATGACCCGTTGAGCGATTTTGACGCGGATATGGATGCGCTGATCGGATTGGGCGAGGACGAGGACTTTTAGCGCCTGATCGCGCTCGTTGCCGGTGCGGGGCTTCTGCGCGTGTTGGTGGCGGTTTGACTGTCCGCTTGTGCGACTGATACTGTTGTGTTATAGAGAGGCGTTTACCCCGCCCGTTGTGTGTTCTGTTGTTTGGCGGGTGGGGTTGGTTGAAGGGTGTTGATGAGTTTTGTATTCGGGTGAACCGCTCATTGAGGTGAGCCGTGATGGCGTTGGCATTTTGTCCGATAGCGTATTGCGGAAGATTGACTGTAAGGGTGCGCGTGGCGAGAAAACGATTAGCGCGACGTTGATGACGGCGCTAGAGGGGTGCCGCGCTAGTTGGGTAGCGAACGCACTCGTGTTCCCGGAGGCTATCGAGGAACCTGCCGATAACGCGAAGAGGCGCGGCTCACTGTTCCACAAGGTGATGGAGGACTTTTATCACCTCGCACCGGAAGAACGCAGCGGGCAAACGTTGCGCGAGACAGCCGTGAACGTGTTGGATAGCGACGAGTTCAGGGACTTTCAGGCGAATGATGACGCTCTTAGGTGGCTTGATGAGGCTGTGCGCGGCTACCTGAATGTTGACCGTGACCCTCGCCGCGTTAACATTGCTGATTGGACGACGGATTGGGGGCGCACCGTTCCAGGTTTGGAAGTGGCGGTGTCGTGGAAGCCGGAGGGCGTGAAGCGTAAGTGTTTCGGCTTCATCGACCGTTTGCAGGAATGGCAGGGCAAACTGTTCATCGAGGATTACAAGACGAGCCGGAAGGCGAAACAGTACAAGTTCAACCCGGCGCGTCCTGACGCGGACCCTGAGCACGGTTTGGGTGGCGCGCGTCAGCAGGCGTTTTACACGCTGATGATTGAGCAGGCTGAGCGTGATCGTGGTTCCGGTCGTCCGGTTGCGGCTGCGCGCCTGATTTCCGCTCGCTGACGGTGGTGTGAGCGTGAAGGTGGAGGATATTCACGCACCGGGTTTCCGGGAGAAGGTCGTGCAGGATGTTCGTGCGACTGATGAGCGGATGGATGACCTGCATAGGAGCGAGTTCGCGGAGTTCAAGCCGGGCGTGTTGTGTTCGTGGTGTCCGTTGGTGAAGTTGTGTCCGGCGGCGGCTGGTTTGGAGTCGAGTTTTACGGCTGAGAAGTTCGTGAAGGCGCGTGAGAGTCAGCCTGAGTTCGCGGATTATGGGTCTGCGATTATTCGCGGACGGTAAAGCGCGCATTACCCTCCATTGGTGCAGGTTGACGCCTGTTTGCGTCGCATCTGGTGTCGGTGGAGGGCGTTTTGCTATTGTCGTGTTGTTTACCCCTCGTCTCTCGTGTTGTGGCGTGGGGCGTGCTGGAAGTGTGAGGATGGTTTTTGTGCATCTGTTGACTGTCGGTGAGGCGCGGGAGCGCTTCGGCACGAGCCGTTTGGGGTTCATGGGTGTGACGCACGCGTTGAGTGCGGTCACGGTTGCCGGTGTTGCTATCGGGTTGTTTCCTCGCGTGGTGACTGACCTGTGGGATGCGCCGACGCTGGTGTTGGTGTTGGGGTTTGTTGCGTCGGTGGCCGGTTGGAGCATGGTGCCCGATTTGGATAACACGAGCGCGCGTGCGATTAGCGACCTTGGTCCTGTGGGTAAAGTGTTGTCGTTTCTGTTTCGTGAGTCGTCGTCTTTCGTGCAGGGTGTGACGGCGACGAAGTATGATCGTCGGTCTAACAATTTCCCGGACCCTCACCGTGGATTGTGGCATACTCTTGTGGGCGCGTTGATTGTTGGCGGCTTGGTGTGGCTGGCCGTGAGTACGACTGTTGGTTCAGTGGCCGTTCAGGGAATGAGCGTCGGCGTTGACGTGTTGTGTGCGTCGCTGTTCGTTGGTGTGAGTTTTCATTTGGCGGTGTCGTCGCTGTTCAAGAAGGCGGCCGACAGGGTGAAGCGCGGGCTTGGTTTCTGGGTGACGTGGTGGCTTTCTTGCTGTCGCTTGCTGCTGGTTTCGCTGTGGTGTGGGTTGGTTCCGGCCAGTCGCTTGTGTGGGTTCCTGTTGCCGCTGTGGTGGGCATGTTGATTCATGACTTGGGGGATACGTGTACGACGAGTGGTACGCCGTTGTTTGCGCCGTTGGTGAAGATTCGGGGTAAGAGGTGGTACACGATTCGTCTTACGTCTATTAAGGCGGGCGGTGAGGTTGAGACGCATGGTATTGCCCCGTTGTTGGGTGTGTGCGCGCCTGTGGCGTTGGCGTTTGCCCTGTGGCGCGTGTGGCCGTTGCTCGCATCCATTACGTGAACATGATCTCCTCTAGCGCGCGAAGCGTCGCCTCTCTCGATTTTTGAGGGGCGGCACTCGTGTTTTTGCCCCTATTTTGTAGGGTTCTCCGTGGCGGCGTTTCGGTCGTGTCGCTCGCTTATTTCGTGTCGCTGTTTTGGCGGGGTTTTGACTGGGTGGAGTGACGGTGTTATTTTCTACGTATGGCTAAAACGATTAAGTATTGCACTGTTAACCCGTCGCATCAGATTCCTGCGTATGGGTTCGTTGTCGAGTGCCCCGTTTGCGGTGGCGAGGTCGCCGAGGGTGATCGCAAGGAGCGTGACGCGGCTATCAAGAAAATGCGGTCACCCGCCAGCGAGGGCGTGAGCGTTGGCGTGAAACGGGGGCGGTGAAGCCGCCGAAGCCCGCGCGCCCGCTATCGTCCGTGTCGTCAAGTCGCCCTGAGCGCATCCCCACAGGTATCGAGGAGTTTGACCGCGTTATTGGCGGCGGCTTCATTAAGGGAATGACATGCTTGTTGGGCGCTCCCCCCGGCACAGGTAAGTCGTCGCTTCTCGCCCACGTCAGTAAGGCAATGTGCAAGTATGGGACCGTGTTGTATGTGTCGGGCGAGGAGAGCGAGGAGCAGGTGTATGATCGCGCTGCGCGCTTGAACTCTGTGGACGATAACATTTTGATCGCTCACGAGAACGATTTGAGCGTTATTCTGGGGCACTTGGAGTCAGTGCGCCCGTCGTTTTTTGTTCTTGATTCGTTGCAGATGGTTGCTTCTCCCGAGTCGCAGAGTCAGATGGGTAGTGTGGCGCAGTCTCGCGAGGCTACTATCGCGTTGAACAACGTGTGTAAGGACTTGGGTATTACCGCTGTTTTCATTAACCAGTTCACCAAGAGTGGCGAGTTGGCGGGGTCTGAGCAGGCGAAGCACGCGACCGACTGCGTTCTGGTTCTCAGCTCGGACAAGAGTACGCCGTTGAAGTTTTTGAGCGCCGATAAGAACCGTTTTGGCGACACGGGCGAGGTTGGTATCTTCCGGCACACGGAGCACGCTTTTGAGGGCGTGAGCGACCCGTCTGGCGTGTTTATGGAGGACGATGGCGGTGCGCTTCCGGGCACTGGCGTGTCATTCATGGCGGCTGGTAAGAGGATGATTCCTGTTGAAGTGCAGGCTCTCATGGTCGATACCGAGCAGGGGCGTCCTGTTCGTTCGTTCAACGGTATTCCTTTTGGTAGGGGGCAGGTTGCGTGCGCGGTTTTGGATAGTTTCTGTGATGCTAAGTTGAGTAAGCGGGATGTGTTTCTATCGACGATTGCCGGTATTCAGCTCCCGCAGTCCGAGACCTTGTGTGATTTGGGGACCGCTGCCGCTATGTTGTCGTTCCTGCATCGTAAGTCGGATGGCAAGCGTCGCGCGTATATTGGCGAGTTGGCTTTGTCCGGCCGTATTCATGGCGTTCACATGATTGAGCGCCGCGTGCGCGAAGCGTTGCGTCTGGGTTTCGATGAGGTTGTTGTTCCCGCCGTTGCGGCGCGGTCTCTCCCGGACTCGTTGCGTGACGATAAGCGTGTGCGGGCTATTGGGTCTGTAGATGAGTTGGCGGCGCTGTTCCGTTGACGTGTGACTGTTGGTGAAGGGGTGTTTGTTGTGGGGTTGAGGCGTGCTGCCGGTTTGCGTCCACCTTTGCGTCAGGTGAGTCCTCAGAGGGTTTCCTCACCCACTGAGGGAGATGAGAGCGAGTATGAGAGGCGTTCTCGCGCTGCTCCTGGTGAGCGCCTTGTAGACAGCCGCACGGGTGTCGAGTTTTATTCGATGATTCGTATTCCGACTGCTGAGGCTGCTCGGTTGGGGCGCGCTGGCGAGAAGGGCGTCATGAGTCTCCCTGAGCTTCTTGCAATGAAGCGCAACAACGCGGATGATGGTTTCAGGGGGCTGTCCGGTGATGATCTTGTGGAGTCTGCGAAGCGTTTTCTTGCTCCTGCGCGTGTTCAGTTGTCGGAGCGTGAGATTCGTGAGTTGCAGCGTGAGCGCGCGAAGATGGAGCGTGAGGCTTCTGTAGAGTACGAGCGCGACCAGGCTGAGCTGGATGTTGAGATTGAGAAGTTGGGTCCGTCGAGTGAGTACAAGGAGTATTACGAGAACCCGTCGAACGGCGTGTGACGGTGTTGCTTGATATTGTATTTTAGAGGGTGCGCCCTCTTGGTTGGTGCTTATTTTAGAGGGGTATTTTATGTTGCGTGTTTTGACGACCAACGCCGGTAAGGTGCTGCTGTTCATGATCGTTGCCGCGTTCGTTCTTGCCGCGTTGATGGTAAACAACTGGAACCCAGTGCAGGCCGTCACGTCAGTGTGGGGCGCTATCTATAGCGTGATCGCCGCCGTAGCCGATTGGTTTGTGTCGATGCCGTGGTTCCGCTCATTGTTCGGCTCGTAATTCTGCCGCGAGCGTGTGCGTGGCGTGTGGCCGCGTAGCCGGTGTCGCATGGCGCTGGTTGCGCGGCATCTGTCTTATAGGAAGGATGTTATAGTATGGGTCTTGGTGTTCCCCCGTCTTATCGCTCTGGTGACGGTTCTGGCAGTGACGGTTTTCGTCCTGTCGGTGAGGTGTCGCCGGTTGAGTCCGCGACTCGTGACGAGCTGAGGAGTTTCTCGCTGGCGGCGAAGTGGAGAAAAAAACAAACGCCAGTCGCGTCTACACATGTAGAGATTGACGGGTTGGTTGACCATGCCATCCGCATTGGCGCGTCCGACATTCTATTGCAGGCGGGCGACAACGTTGCGTTCAAGGTGCGCGGCGACATCGTGCGAGCGCCCGAATATGGGACGCTTGGTAGCCTTGACATGGATACCCTACTCGAACAGGCGACGACGAACGTTGACCGCGACCGCTACTCGGACAATCTTGACCTGGACACATCCTATCAGGTGCGTTTCGGTGAACACGCGGGGCGAAGGCTGCGCGTTAACGTCGCGCGTTCGCAAACAAACCCGATGATGACATGCCGCGTCATCGGAGATGTCATACCGTCGCCGGAAGAACTAGGTGTTGCGCCTATCCTGTACGATTGGGCGAACAGTAACGTTGGGTTTACGCTGATTTGTGGGACTACGGGGTCTGGTAAGACGACCACTCTTGCCGCTTTGTTGAATAAGGCGCGTCAGAGCGCACCGAAAAACATTGCCACGCTCGAAGATCCCATCGAGTTCGTGTTCCCTAACTTGGATGGCTCTCCTGGGCGTGTGACGCAGCGCGAGAAGGGACAAGACTTTCGCACGTGGCAGGAGGCAATTAACAGCGTGTTACGCCAGAACCCAGACATTGCGTTGATTGCCGAAATTAGGGACCACGCTGAAATTAAGACCGCTTTGACCCTGGCGGAGTCTGGTCACAACATTTTGACGACGCTGCACGCGTCGTCGGCGAGTGCGGCGGTAAGCAGGATCATTGCGCAGTTTGAGCCTCACGAGCAGGCAGCTATCTTGAACTCGCTGGCGTCAAATTTGACGGGCGTATGCGTACAGAATCTCGTGCGAAGTCCCGACAAGAGCCAGTATCACCTAGTGCAATCAATTTTCCCGAACACGCTAGATGCTGCTGAGCTGATTGCCGCTGGCGACGTGCGAGGCATTGAGCGGATGGAACGAGAGGGCGGTCAGTCGATGTGGCAACTTCTCGCTGACGGCGTGCGTGAGGGCAGGTTTAACGCTGACGATGCCAGGTCGCGCGTGCATCCGCGTGACATGAGAACGTTTGACGCAGCTCTTGCAGGCGCATAAGTCCACCCGCCGCGCAGTTTACACTCGGCGACAGTGAACCCCGCCAACGGTGCCCATTATCAGATGGGTTTTCCGTTGGCGGGGGTGTATCCTTACACCACTGTTTCGTGGCGCGTGCGCCCGTCGCGCGCTTTTGCTACTGTTCCTTGTAGGCGTAGTTTCGGGCGCTTTCTGGGGTGATCGCGAGGATGATTCCTGTTGAGTAGTATGGTGTCATCATGTCGATGAGTTTCCCGACTGTGTATGCTTCTTTCGACGTGAGCGCGTTCAGTGGCTTGCATACCATGAGGTCTGCCCGGTTCCTCATGACGCGGCCCGTCGCGAGGGCCGCGTATAGGTCGCTGAGCGCGCAGTTGGCGTCGAATTGATTGAGCGGTGTCGCCCCGTCTGCGCTTGCGTCCCCTGTTGCGTCGATGACGAGTAGTTCCGCGTCCTCTGTGGATGCGGGTTTTTCTGCCGTGGTGATCGTATTGTAGGTGAGTGGCGCGCCCGGCTGTGCGACGATGACCGTCACGCTACCTGTAATCTGCACCGTATGCCCCTGTGCGGCGTTTTCAGCGCCCGCACGTGCTCCCGGAACGCTGTAGGTGTTTGGTGGCGTCTGAGGGGCTTCTGTGAGCGCTGGGACGGTTCCCTGGAACGCGTGAGCCACTACGGCGAACTCTGTTCCCATGAGAGCTTCCGCGTCTCGCTGAGCTTGTTCGACGATTGCGTGAGCTGACGCAAGCGGGGTTGCTGCTTCAAGAATGTAGTACGGTGCTTCCGGGTCGGTGATTGCGCCGTCTGCCCGGTTTCGAGTTTCTTCTTCCTGTCGGGCGCGGGCGACAGCGGATGCGAGGGCGTTGCGGTCGAGCGTCCCGTCGTCTACGAGGATGACGACGACGCTCGCCCTGTAGTAGTTGACAGCTTCTCCAAGCTCGTTCATGGTTGCGTCGATGATGGAGGGGTTAGCGTAGATGAGGAGGCCGTCAACGTCTGGGTCGATTGTTTCGTCTGCGATTCCGTTGCCAAGGGCTTCTAGGGTTGGCGCGGTCGCCGTGATTGTCCACGCGGGGATGCGGGCGTTAATCTTCGTGCCGAGTTGTGCTGGTCCGACGACCGCTAGTTTCGCTGTGCTCATTGTTTTCTCGCGTCTCTATTACTGTTCTTTCCTGGCTTTTCTTGTGCGCCCGTTTTGGTCTTTTTGTCGCATTTTGTGCGGCTTTGTGGGCGCTTTTCTGCTATTGATTCAATATCGTGTTTTCTTATTGACTGGCGGCTGTTAGGGGTTGATTGTGGCTGGTGGTGTGGAGCGTGCGCGTCTGGTTTTTGACGTGCCGGTGAAGCGCATGTTGAACGCGAATCAGCGGCTTCATCACATGACGAAGGCGGCGCGGTCTAAGTGGCTTCGTGAGCTTGCCTGCGAGCGTGGCGTGTCCCTGTTCCCGGATGGTGGGGATGGCTCGTTTTTGTTTGACGGCCCTGTTGAGGTGGGTGTGACGGTGTGTCCGACGACGCGTAGTCGCATGGACCCGCCGAACGCTTACCCGACAGTGAAGGCGCTGGTTGATGGGTTGACGGACGCGTGTTGGTGGGAGGATGACCATTGGCGTTTTCTTCCTCTCATGTCTTTCGCGTATGGTGGTAGGTCTCCGGTGAAAGGGTGTTATCGTCTTGTCCTTGACGTGCGGCGCGTGGATGAGGTGCCGGATGTCGAGGCGTTGGAGGCGTTGTCTGCTGGTGCCGTTGATTCCGTCGGGTAGCCGATTGTTGTTCACTGCGCGTGCGCGGGCGGCGCTATTTGGTGTGTGTTGATAATTGTCTTGTGAGGGGAGTGTGTGTGGTGGCCGGTAGTGGTGGTGTTCCTGTTTATAATTTCACGAAAACGCTGAAAAGGGGTAGCGTTGTCCGCACGCTTGGCAGTGATTTCGTGTTGCCGTTTGCTATCGCGTTTGAGGGGTTGGCTTACGGTTTTGTGGGTTTTCTCGCGTGGAGTCTGCCCATTTTGTTCTTTGTTGGTGTGAAGTTCAGCCTGTGGTACATGGCTCTCGTGATCGTGCCACCTATCCTGTTGGGGTATGTTGGCACGCTGCGTCTTGGTATTTTCGGCGACCGCAGTATCGCGTCTTTCCTGTCGGCAATGATAACGTTTTTCTTTGTGGAACCTGCCGGTTGGTTGTCGTTGCGCCCGGTGTCGAAAGAGATGACGCGCGGCGGCGAAAAAGCAAAAGTAGCACCTTCGCGCATGTGGGTGTCTCGTGAGCGTGACCTCGTTAACTTGCAGGCTGCGCGCGATCAGGCTCTCATCGAGTACGTGTCGTCTACCGCCGGTAGGCGAGAGGTTGACAGGGCTTTGGGGCGCAAGGTACGATAGTTGACAATGTGACGCGCCGTCTCTCGTTATGGCAGATTGGGCGCGTGTGCTGAAAATTACAGAGGGGGATGATCTGGTTTCGACAGTGGCCGCTTTTGCCGTGATGAAGCGAGCCGAGAGGATGTTGTGCGCACTCGCTCTCGTTAATCTCACTGTGCGTGCTCTTATAGGTGCCGACTTGAACAGCACCGGCTTTGTTCTTGCTGCCTGACCATCGCTAGTGTGGTCCGGTGTGGCGTGAACGCTTGCCCGTCAACCCGCGCTTCGGCCCCGCGCGCGGTGTTTGGCGTCGTCTCAGGGGCTAGGGTAGTCTCCTCCGCTGGCGGGGAGGTTTCCGACTTTTAGCCAGATGCGCCCGTCCGGTTATCTTGTCTGCGCGGATGCCGGGGGCTGAGGAAAACGTTGCGTGGACTGCGCTCGGAGAAGAGCATGGTGACGGCTGTTGGACGCGGGTTCGATTCCCGCCATCTCCACCATTTAAGGGGCGGGGTGAGCTTGTTGGTTGCGCGCATCACAGCGTGAACTGGCGCTCGCTCCGCCTTTTCGTTATCGTACTCGGTTCATGGTCTCGCGTTTCATAGTCCACCGCGCATTTTCCGGTCGCTTTCCGTCACCGCCTGTGGTATCATTGATCTCGTGGGGCGCGCACGACGCGCGCCGGAAACTGCATGGAAGGAACACGAGAATGGCTAAGCGCAAGGATACGGTCGCTTACGTGATCGACGAGAACAGTCCGAACACTCCCAGCGACGCGCTGATTGTCACGTCTTACGGTGGCGGCGACGCCCCGGAGGCGTGGCTGCGTGAGCATTTCTCTGGCCTGTGGGAAGACGAGGAGGGCCGTGAGTTCGCGGACGCTCTGCTACAGGGCATGAGTGACATCTATAAGGACGAGTGGACGCCCGACTACGATGTTCTTACGTCTGCTTCGAGGTTCACGTCGCTGAGGTGACGTATGAGGATGACGAGTTGGACGGCGTTGACGGTGGTGTGGAAGCCATGATGCGAGAGTGCGCCAAGATGAACCTAACTGTTGGCGACGCGTCGGTGGGTGAGATTCTGTCCGTTTTGGAGGATATGCTCGGCGATGACGTGATGGAGCGCCTGGGGCTGTAGTCTCTCACCAACAGGCGAGGTTCGCCGCCCAAGTTGGCAGCTTCAACCTGGCGGAATAATATGAGGGGTGCCCGCGTAACCAAGCGCGCGGGCACCCCTGTTCCGTTTCGCTCTCTGGTTAGCGCTTCCTACACCTGTCCAGGAGCGCGATGCTCGCTTGCTTGTTGCCGCGACCCACGAGGATGTGGATAACGTCGCGTGGCGTGTCCGTAGAGTGCGCGAGCATGTTCAAGACGATAGGTTCATTGTCTCCCTGTGCAAGTTCCTTTTTGCGCCAGACGGGCGTGTTCTTATGCGCTCCGGCGACTGCGCGCACCGTAGCGTCCTTGTCGTAGGTGAGAGCGAGCGCGGTTTCCTCGGGCGTGCGCTCGTGTGAGGCTGCGCGTCGGCGTACCCGCTCGTCTCCGTGCGTTGGCAGGAACGTGAGGTCGTCGGAGTCTGTGTGCTCGTTTTGGGCGGCGGCGAGTGCCACGTCCGCGTCGCTGTCGCGTGCGGCGATGGCGAGGATGCGCGGGTCGTTTGTTTCTTCTGCGTTTGTGATGCGCACCCACGGCTCCTCGTCCTCCGCGAGAATCATGCGCATGTCGAGCGTGAGGGTGGGGTTTCTAGCTGCGCGGATGCGTACCCACATGTCTGCGTCTCGGATGAGTGCGTGGAGTGTGTCTTGTGGCGTGTGTGGGTTGCTTGCGACCACCATGCGCACCTCCCTACTCTTATGTGTGGCCGAGATTGAGAGGAGTTGCGGGTCGTCGCATTTGCGTGCGGCCTGCTTAACAACCTGCGCGTCCGCGTCGCTCATCCCCTTGTTGACTTGTTCTCGTGTTGCGTGGTCGTGCGCGATGGCGTAGGCGCGCACAAGCGGGTTTGGGTCGGATACGAGCATGTGGACGGTTTCGGCCATTGTTTCGTCGCACATGGCGACGAGCATACGGGTGCGCGACCACTGGCTGTGTGCGAGCGTATGGAGCGTGCGACCGTCCAGGCGACGCCGGTATGCCGAGTCTGGGTGCACTGGACGTCGAGCGTCACTGCGCCGCGTGCGCTCATCGTCATCAACGAGGATGCTCCCTTTCAGTTCCATAGGTGACGGTTCGCGGCTTACCGTGTCGCGTAGGTACTTGTGCGCCTGTTTCAGGTTCTTGAAATGCGGCGCGTCTGGGATGTTGCAGCGCTCTTCTGGTTCGCGGTTGCGTTCACCATTGGGGTCGCTGGTGCAGGCGGCGACCATGCCGGTGCCTGGGCCTTCTTGGATGATGTGGTAGATCATGATGCTGTCTCTCTATCTCTATCGCGCACTCTTAACACCCCTTGTTTGAGGGGTTTCCTCTATGCGTTCGATTGTATCACAGTGGGTGCCGTTTCTGCTATTGGTGTGCTATTTGCTTCTTGGTATTGTATGTTGCACCCCGTCTGGCTTATTGTCTTTCGGCGGGGCGTGAGTGTGAGGGTGTTTGCTGGTGGCTGATACTGTTCTAGTTGATTCTACGCTGATTGGCGTGTCGTTGGATGGGACGCAGACTCCCGTTTTCTACGACTCTCATTCGAGCCAGGCCAACAATGGCGGCAACGTGACGACGTTCACGGGCACTCAGGGTAGCGGTAAGACAATGGCTACCGAGGGCGTGATGGTCGCCGACGGGTACAAGCGTAAGACTGTTTTCGGCATTTGTCCGAAAGGTGACCTCGCGTCGATTGCCGAGCTGAACGTTCAGTTGGGCGGCCACTGGGTGAAAGATGATGCGGGCACAATCATGTCAAGAGGACCGTTGGGCGTGGTGCGCGTGTGGGACTTGTCAGCATCCGAGAGTGTGGGCGCGTTGGACCCGATGCGCTTGTCTGGTAGGCGCGAGGACCAGATGGAGCTTCTTGTCGGCATGTTGCAGATCATTTGACGACGGGGCAACGCTCACCCGAAACGTCATGGCGACAGTTCTTGCTTACGCGCAGGACATGCTGGACAGTGAGCAGTATCCGTCGCTCACTATCCTGACGCGCACTCTCGCGCACGCCCCGGACGAGAGCGTGCGCGTGATCGGTAAAACGCTGTCCGCGATTTCGCAGACCTCTTTCGGGCGCGTCATGTTTGCCCCGTTGGATAGCACGGCGAAGCCCGCCGTGAGCGAGGCGAGCGGCACGATCATCGCCACGATGCGTGGCGTGGCGTTGCCTGCCGATAAGCCGAAGAATGATGAGGAGAGGGTGAGTGTTGCCCTCCTGTATGTGCTCGCTTGGTACGTGCGTTTTTTGATGTTCCGTCTGCCCGTTGAGGTAAAAAAGACGCTGGTGATTGATGAGGCGCACATGGTGACGAAAACTGAGCAGGGCCGCGACCTCATCCATAACGTTGCGCGCATGGGGCGTTCTCGTAATGTTGCGTTGCTTCTCGCGTCGCAGCGTGCGAGTGACATTTCGCTGTCCGACAGTAACGGTGAGGGTGGTATCGAGAACGCGTTTGCCTACAGGTTTCAGTTCCGCACGGATAAGAAAGAGGCCGCGAAGTTCGTGAAAGACGCGGGATTGCCGGAGGGTGAGGGGTACGATTCGGCCATTGCGTCGTTCCCTGGCGGTAAAGGTAGGTGCATTATGGTGGACCGTTTCGGGAAGCCCGCGATCATTGACGTGTTCATCCCCCAGGAGTGGTTGGATGTGTTTGGCACGAACCCGGAGGAGATTCGCGCGCGCCGCAAGCGTGCCGCATCGCAAGCCGCATAGTTATACGCGGCCCGCGCGTCTCACCACCGCGCGAGGCGACACTTTATGCACTCAGTAAACAGTGGACGGCATATTATGAAGCCCCGCCGGTAGGACGCCAAAGACGTGTCTCTACCGGCGGGGCTTCACCGTGTACGCGATACAGCGCGCGCCGTGCAGCTTTATGCGCCTGCGTGGAATGTTCGCGCGAGCACATCCTCCTGCTGCTCCCTCGTGAGCTTCACGAAGTTCACCGCGTAGCCGCTCACCCTCACTGTCAACTGCGGGTACTTGTCGGGGTGTTCCATTGCGTCGCGTAGCGTACTCTCATCGAGAACGTTCACGTTCGCATGGTATAGACCCTTGGTACCTCCCGCCGAGTCACGAGCCTGTTTCATGGATTGTAGCCGCTCATCGTATGTCATTACTGGCATGTCGCTGCCTCTCCCTGTTTCCGTGTTTCTCTTTTTTGGCACCGGCGTTCACCCTGTGGTGCCGTATCGTTCGCTCATTCAATAACACGCGGGGGACCAGGGTGCGCTCTTGATGCGCCGCCCCGCTCGGGCATCGTAGCATCCTCGAAAAAGAACACAAGTGAGACGCTAACGCGCCCCCGCTCGCGACCTAGCGGAACGCCAGACGAACCCCACACCCACGCGCGCGGCAACCCCACACACTACAGCACGACCCGCACGACAACGCCGCACCGTGAGACGCGCACACAAACAGCCCCAGCCCGAGCGCATAGTATGCGGACACGCGCATAGCGAGCGCATAAACTATCCAAAAACGCGGAGCGACACTCAGGGGCGGCGCATAACCACCCGATACGCAAAAAGGTGGAACACACGGCAGCAAAGCGACGACAACAATCGGCAGCACAGCACGCGGGCGAGAGGGTAGACGAATGGGGCGGGCACCCCAGGAAAAGGGAAGCCCGCCCCACGTGCGCTCACGGCAAGAAACCAAGCGAGCGACACTCCGTTTAGTGTAGCGAGGTGAACAAGCCTGACCTGTCCTCCCACGTCACCGGCAAACCGTCCTCGCCGTGCGACCAGACGGGCACTACCTTCACGTAGTCGTCTAGCCCCATCTCGAAGCAGATGCGCTCCAGCGTGTTCATGGTGCGCCTGCGCAAGCACACCCACACGACGCTCTCAAACATACTCCTCCCGCCCGCGTCCGCATAGGCGGCTAGGCTCTCGCGGAACGAATCAGGCTTATGCCCTAGCTCGACCTCCACGGCGATACTGCGAGCAGAACCGTCCTCCCCGCGTAGGCGCGGCACCACGAGGTCGGGCAGGTGGAACGAAATCGCGTCCAACTGCGGGTCACGCAGCGGGATAAACATGTGCTCGTTGCCCGCCCGCAGCTCGGGAGACAGCACGCCGGAAGCCGCGCCACCGTTAGCGGCCCACTCGCTGAAAGCGTCCACCCTGGCTGCGCTCAGTACGCGCACAACCTCCTCGCGGGTTGCGGTCGCCTTCCCTAGCAGGTGATACTTGCTACGGTTCATCTCACGCTCAGTCACGAACCCGCAACCAACGCTCAAACCGCCAGACACGGGGTCCACGCGGCCACGCAGCGGCCACTCGTCCGCACCCAACACATTCAACGTGCCGCCCCACACGCACGCCGCCACATGGTTCACCACCATACTGTGCATCAACATGTGCGTACTGAACTTCGTGGGCGTCACATGCTCATACTTCAAGTCACCGCCCAACATGAGAAGCGACGGTGCAGACAACACCCAGCCGCCGCCATAAATCGCCTCCACGTGACCGGCCGCAGCCATACGAGAGAGCCACCGCTCACCCGTCGCCACCCGGTCGGAACCCAAAATGTTCGCCACCACGCCAGGGGACACAACCCTCATCCGGCGGATAAGGCGCAGCACAACCGCGTCCGCGTCGGACACGGACTGTTTCTTACCGCCACCCGTCTCAGCCCACCACGAGCCACCACGACGCACCTGCCGACAGCCCGACGACGACGCAGCTTCTCAGCCTTACTCAACCCACTGGAAGCAGAGCCAGAACCGCCAGTGGAAGAAGAACTGGAACCAGTGAGAGGCGCACCATCCGCACCAACCAAACCAGAAGAACCAGCATCGCCGTCAGCAACGACGCGGCCATCCTCCACGGCAACCACGCCACTACCAGGCGCACCCTCACCCTCCGGGGCGACAGCAACAGCCTCACGCCACCCGCCAGAGCCGCCACGCAACACGTCCTCCACGTTCAACCCGCGCAGCCGCTCCAACAACACGCCAGGACCACCCGCGTCCCGCCACAACTCAGCCTCACCCTCAGCCCGCAACTCACGCTCACGACGCAGGCGCGCCAACGCCCGCTCACCCCGAGGCTCACGATAAAACGACTCCGGCACACTCCACCCCCCCGGCGGCAGGAACCTTACCCCTATCGCCAGTCACAACAGCCTCACCAAACGGCACCTCAACCTCCACACAATCACTCACCTGAGAGGCAGCAACCCCCGCAAACAAGGCCGCGCCCTCACCAAGAACAAGAACACCATCACCATCAACGCTCACCCCAACAGGAGCAGGGCCGCCACACTCCACCCACGAACCGTGCTCGCGGCCACGCTTATCAACCCACCCCACAATCACACCCGACTCGTCAACACACGCGAACCCAAGACACCCGCCAGCAAACACCGGCAACACCCCCACACAACCATCAACCAACAACCCGCCAGCCACAGCCTCAGAAGCCACGCCATCAGGAACGCGCACCCCAGCGCCCCACGCAGCTTTCACGCCCACACACGCACACAAACCACCCAACACGCGCAACGTCAACCCAGCAGACAAACGCCCCTCACAAGCCGCATCCACGCTAGAAGCGTCAACAACAGGCCACCACACGCCACCAACACGACGCACCCCCGGACACCCCACCGCCCACACCGGCGACACACACGTCCACGCCACACCATCCGCATCACGCGCAACGCCCTCAGCAGTAAACCCAGACTCAATCAAAGAATCAACAAACGGGTTAGAACCACGAAAACGCTCAACACCAGACACAACAAACCCCAACCAAAACGAACCAACACGAACCCAAAAAGCCCGCAACCATCACAACCCAAAAATATCAAAAAACCAGAAAACACGCCAAACACCCCCAAAAACCCCCCAAACCCCCAAACCAACCAGCCCAAAAACGCCGACAAACGTCCGCAAACACGCCCACAAACACAACAACCCACGCGCTCTGGCGTGGGCTATTGTGAGCGGCCTTTCGCGCGCGGCTCACCCCCCTTTCTGGCGGGCGCAGGGCGGCACCGCTTCGGCGCAAACCCCATTGTTTGCGCGCTCGCCTTGTGTGCGCTTGTCCTGCGTGCCCGCCCTTGTGGGGGTTTCGCCTGCTTTGCTTCATGCCGGGGTGCTGCCCCACTGTTTTGCGCTCACACTTCCTTGCTTGCCCACGCGCTGTGGCGTGGGCGCGAAAGTGTTTGCGCGTGTGGGGCTGCACCTGTTGTGGGCGTGTTTGCTCGGTGGGTGGTTGGGTTGGGTGTTTGCGTTTG